>SAMEA3387493__coassemble_1368_pt1 | contig 21062 bp, 20 predicted proteins | sample SAMEA3387493__metabat2_low_PE_004 | metagenome-assembled genome bin SAMEA3387493 (sample SAMEA3387493) | Felis catus | biome: Faeces | place: United Kingdom | collected 2012
GGGACTGAAGAATACCGGCGAGCCGAGTTCGCTGATTGTCACTTCGCATGTGCCGTCAGGGGACTTGGCGTTGACAATGCGATGGGGCATGTCCGTCTGTGACCAAACGAACGTGCAACCTGCGGCCCAGACCAGTGCGACCGCGAGGACGATGTGCTCGATGATGTGCGACGTGCCATGCGATTTCTCCCCGACCATACGACAATCCTACACTCGTTCCATGCCGGCGGATTACGCGCGCACCCGAATGGAGAACAGTCCAGCCGCCACCCGTCCGCCATCAGACGTCTCTCGATTTCTTGAATCTCATGCACATAATATGCGCACGATGCGCATTATGTTCCAGTTTGGAAGCAACGCAGGACTGACATACAATCAGTATGTCAAGTAAACTTGGCATACCATGAAAGGGGGATTTCTCATGGATAGGGATGAAATACTGGAAAAGGGCCGGAAGGACAATCGTCTCCATGACGAAGGGGCTTTGGACGCGCGCCAGAAAGGGCAGCGGGTGGGGTTCGCCGGATTCATGATTCTTATTGCCGTCGTCATTGTCTATAACACGGTGATCGGCATCGATATCTCGCTGCCGGTTGGTACTTCTTCTCGGATACCTGACCTGCCAGGCTTGGGGGGCAGTATGTGGCGCGTCGTGAAACGGTTGTTCTGGCGACTGGGGTTGTGGGGAGTGTGGGACTGATGATCGCGTTGGCGGGCTATGTGCTGTCCACGCTACTGTAGGATCATCCATTCGTAACCAATGGCACGCGAGGTGACTGGTTGGACAATAGTCTGATTCTGCGGAACCGTTTGAGGGCGGCGCGGGCGGAAAAGGGGCTTTCGCAGACGCAGTTGGCTGAGCTCGTGGGAGTGTCCCGCCAGACGATCAGCTCCATTGAAACCGGTCAGTTCAACCCGACGGCCAAGCTCGCCCTGATCCTGTGCGTCGCCCTGGACAAGAAGTTCGAGGAACTGTTCTATTTCGACGAATGACCACGGGGCATCGGCTCAGTCCAGCGCATCCGCGACTCCGGCCTCCCACTGTTCGTGGGTGATGCAGCGGACGGCTTCATCGCGCCAGACATCGCCCAGCAGCTCCATATGCACATGCGGCTGGACGCGGACGAGCCGCAGCCCGAGCTTGTCCATCACACGGGAGGATTTCACGTTCTCCACGTCATGCGTACCCCAGATCGCCTGCAGATCCAGATCCTCGAACCCATGGCGCATCAACGCACGCGACGCCTCGGGAATGAGCCCCTGCCCCCAGTACGGTTTCCCGATCCAATATCCGATTTCCAGGGCCGGGGTCTGATATCCCGGCGTGCCGATGACGGAGGCGCACGGCTTCTGCAATCCGATGCTGCCGATCGGTTCGTCGGTTCGTTTGAGGACGACGGCATACGTCTCCGGTGCGCTCAGCACCGCACGGATGATCTCGGCGCTTTCCGCGACGCTCCGATGCGGCTGCCAGCCCGCGGCCGGCCCCACATCCGGACTGCTGGCATACGTGAACAGGGCCTGTGCGTCCGCGGCATCATCCATTCGCCAAGGTCGCAGCGTCAGCCGTTCCGTCTCCAGCATGGTCATGTCGGTCTCCTGTCTTGTCGTTGATCGTGTGCGATCACGATACTCTCATTCACCACGATAGCTAACGGATGTGCCGCGACCCCCGTCCATCGCACTGGATATCGGCGGGCTGCGGCACCGCGCGGAAGATGTCGGGGTTGCTCGGGAGGGGAGTGTTCGGCGACATGCGTCGGCGGCTGGGTAGGATGGCATCATGGATGAACGGTGTCTGATCGATGTGCGGGGTCTGTACGAGCTGTTGCTGGACCATATGGGACCCACGCACTGGTGGCCCGCCGACACGCGGTTCGAGATCGCCATCGGTGCGATCCTGACCCAGAACACCGCATGGGGCAATGTGGAGACGGCACTCGACCGGATGAAGGCGGCCGACGTGCTGAACGCCCGTTCGATCGCCGATCTGCCGGACGAAACCTTGTGGGACCTGATTCGTTCGACCGGCTACTACCGGCAGAAGGCCGTGTATCTGCGCGCGTTCTGCCAATGGTTCCTGGACCTGGGGGAGTGGAGCCATGACGACGACATCCCCGCCCTCGTGCGGGAAGTCGACGACGAGACGCTGCGCCGCGAGCTGCTGTCCATCCGCGGCGTGGGCGGCGAGACGGCCGACGACCTGCTGCTGTATGTGTTCGACCGGCCCGCGTTCATCGCCGACCGCTACGCCCGTCGCATGTTCGAAACGCTCGGCGTGGACGACCTGCCGAAATCCTATGAGGGGTTCCGTCGCCGCGTCATGCCGCAGATCGACGCCGACGCCTGGAGCATCCCGGAATTCCAGGAGTTCCACGGTCTGATCGACGAACTCGGCAAGACCTGCCGTACGCCGGAGGATTGGAATCACAGCATCGTTGCCGGATACCGCATGCCGCTGCCGTGAGAACGGCGCCCGCGGCATGTCTTCGCATGGATGGCGATGCCCCGGGACGACTCGGCATCATCGTCCGATATGCCGGCGCCGACGGGAACCGGGGTCATCCGCAGGACGGATGACCCGCGCGTGCCCGGCCGCGAATAGGCCCGACGGCCGATGCGCGCCGTGCGATCGGCGCCGTAGCATGACACCGTCGGACCCGGGCAGACGTCACGATCGTCGTGTACGGACCCGGTCGGAAGGCGGGAAACGACATGATGGCATTCCTCGGCGACTTCACCGAACCGTTCATCCTCGCGGTGGCGATCTGGCCATTCGCCTCAGCGGTGTTGACGCTGCCGGTGCTGGCGATGCTCTACCATCGCGAGAACCGCATCCGGCTGACTTCGGTCGCCGTCTCCTACGGGTGTGTGCTCTACCTGCTCGCACTCGGCTGCTTCACGCTGTACCCGATGCCGCAGGACGCGGCGGCATACTGCGCGACGCACCATCTGGCACCGCAGCTCGACCCGCTGCGGTTCATCGGCGACATCCGAACCGACGGCGTGACCGCGCTGCTGCAGATCGGCATGAACATCGTGTTCTTCGTTCCCCTCGGCTTCATCCTGGGCCGTTTCCTCCGCGCGGGGCTTGCGCGCACGGCTCTGATGGGGTTCGCCCTGTCGCTGCTGATCGAAACCGCGCAGCTCACCGGCATCTTCCATCTCTACCCCTGTTCCTACCGACTGTTCGACGTCAACGACCTGATCTGGAACACATCGGGCGCGCTCCTCGGCTATGCCGTCGCGGCGCTCGCCAACCACGCACTGCCGCGGCGGGACGTCGACGAAGGCATCGTGACGGAACCCGGGTTCGTGCGCCGTTGCGTCGCCTTCTGCATCGACTACGTGATCACCGGAATCGTCAGCGTGCCGTGCACGGCGATCGTGTATCTCGTCGGCATCCAGTTCGCCGGGTTCAGACCGCTGACCTTCGCGATGGGGGTTCCGGTGTTCCTGGCCTGTCTGGTCGTCACCGAACTGTGGATCCCGTGGGTGCGCGGCGGACGCACCCTGGGGGCCGGGTTCGTCCGGATGAGCGTGGAGACCAGGGCAAGGCGCGGCGTCCGGCGGGTCGTATTCTATCTGGCGCGCTTCGCGGTGATCTGCATGGCCGCGTACCGGCTGACCGGGAACGGGGGAGCCGCGCTCGGCGTCGTCATGCTCGGTCTCGGGGCGTTCTGGCTGGCCGCGCACCGCATGCCCTATGACTTCATCTGAGCGGGTCGCGATGCGTCGTGATGTTGGTCACAGTCGGTGATTTCGCAGGGCGAACCCCGCCGCGGTGCAGTAGGCTGGAGATACATCTAGCGAAAGGATGAACCTATGGCAACGCTCACCGAAGAGATGAAGACCTTCATCGAGAACAATCTGGCGTGGGTCACCACGATCGGCAAGGACGGCCAGCTCGATCTGGGCCCGAAGATGTCGATGTTCGTGCTCGACGACCATCATCTGGCCTACCACGAACGCACCGCCGGTCAGGTGTACCGCAACCTGCAGGACGGCAGCCCGCTGGTCATCGCCGTCGCCAACCTGGCCGAGAAGAAGGGCTACCGATTCCGCGGCCCCGTGACCCTGCATACCGAGGGCGAGATCTACGACGCGCAGGTCAAGGTCGCTCAGGAGAAGGGCACCAAGGTCCCGGCCTGCGTCCCGGTCATGGAGATTACCGAGATCCAGGACCTGACCTCCGGCGCCAACGCCGGCAAGACCATCGAGAAGGACTGAGCCGATTGGTCTAAGGATATGCCGATGCCCGTCCGGGGAGCACTCCGGACGGGCATCGTCGTTACTGTCCCCAGTCCACGGGTGCAGCGGATCCGGTCGGCCCTGATCTTCAACATCCTCAACGCGTCCTTGAGCGAGAGCGGGTTCGCACTACCTCAAGGTGCGAACCCAACAGGGGCGGAAAACCGGGCCTCGAAAAACAAACCCCGAAGCAGTGCGAACCGTATCATGGGAGACATCCTGTCCATCACCGAACAAAGGACGATCAATGACCGATCAGAACACCACCACGGCGCAGACGCCGACCGCGGATGCCGACAAGGAGCACCTGCCCGAACCCTACGAGAAGACCACGCGCCACACCATCACGCTGGACGGGCGCGAATGGCGCTACGACGCCACCCTGGGCACCATCACCATCGACACCGCCAAGGTCAAGCCGGCCGCCAGTATCTTCTTCGCCGCATTCAACGCCGTGGACGACCAGGGCGCCACGGACCCGACCCGCCCGGTGACCTTCATCTTCAACGGAGGCCCCGGCTCCAGCTCCACATTCCTGCTGTTGGGATCCATCGCGCCCAAACGCATCGACGTGACCGACACGGACCCCGTGCCCGCAGCCCCCTACACGCTCGCCGACAACCCCGAAACCCTCCTGCCGGCCAGCGACCTGGTGTTCATCGACGCGGCCGGCACCGGCTTCTCCACCATCCTGGACAAGGCCAAGCCCGAACTGTGGAGCGTGGATGGCGACGTCAAGGGCTTCAGCGCGTTCATCCGCGCCTACCTGAGCAAGTACCGCCGCTGGAACTCGCCCAAGTACGTGCTCGGCGAATCCTACGGCACCACCCGCGGCGCGGCGCTCGCCTACCGTCTCCAGCAGGATGGCGTCTCGCTGAACGGCCTGACGCTCATCTCGAACATCCTCGACTACGCGCATGTGTTCGACACCAGCGACCAGTGCTACGTCGGCTATTTCCCAACCTACGCCTCGGTGGCGCACTACCACGGCAAGGCCGGTCGGGGACTCACGCTTGAGGAGCATCTGGCACAGGCCCGCGCCTTCGCCGACGGCCCGCTGCGTCTGGCGCTCGCCGCCGGCGCCCGCCTGGATGACGGGACGAAGCGCAGGGTGGCGGAACGCTACGCCGAACTGACCGGCCTGGACGCCGATTACGTGTTCGCCTCCGACCTGCGGGTGCTGGACACCCGGTTCCGCAAGCGTCTGCTGCTCGACCGGAGCCGGATCGTGGGCCGGTACGACGGCCGCGCCGCCGGATACGATCTCGATCCGGTCAGCGACGACGAGACCTTCGTGGTCGATGATGTCTACCTCGACCCTGCGTATTCCAGCCTGGTCAATGCCTATCTGCGCGACGAGCTGGGCTGGGACCGCGTCCCCGAGCGTCGGGGGTTCGCGGATTTCGACTGGGAATCCACCGAACCGGGCAAGGGTTGGATGTGGTGGCACCGCCTGCCCGCGCACACCAAGTGCATCGAGGGCGAGATCATCCCGTTCCCGTCGGTCACGGCCGACCTGGCCGCGGCGATCGTGCACCAGCCCACGCTCAAGGTGCTGATCGGCAACGGCTGGTACGACCTGTGCACGCCGTTCTTCCAGACCGAATGCGACATCGACCATCTGGGACTGCCCGAACCGCTGCGCGGCAACGTGGCGTTCACCTACTACCCGGCCGGTCACATGCTGTATTCGGCCAAGGAGAGCCTGCGCAAGTTCTCCTCCGACCTCAAGCGGTTCTATGCGGCCGACGCCGCCGACCTGCCGTCCATCGACGAGCGTCCGGCGCTGCCGGCGCCGCGGATCGACTGGTGAGGTTCCGCGTATCGGCGTGCGCAACGGCCGCATGAGGATTCGGCGGCGGGATGTCCGTGACGGCGTCCCGCCGCCGTTGTCGCGTTGGGGCGGCTCCGGCGGTGGATAACCGTTACTTCATCCACTTGTCCACATTGTCGGGCCAGGCGGTGGCGATACGGCGTCGCATGTGCCATGCTGTGGTGCAACATCGCGCGTGGGATGCGCGCGGCGTTCACCACGGTATGCAAGTATGCAAGACAATAGGCAAGGGGGCACTATGACGCAGGATACGGCCATTGAGGCATGGGTCGACCGGTTCAGGGACGATCGGGACAACCAATACGTGAGTGAACAGCATGTGCAGCGTGCGGCCGCGATCATCAGACTCATCGGAACGTCGGCACTGGACCGCGGATTCGCCGTGCCGCCGCCCGACGACGGGGACCTGCTGCGGCTGCACCGCGAGGATGCGACGTGGGCGCATATCGTGTGCGCCACCGACGACGGCGTGACGTATTTCCTGCGTGTACAGGAGGTGTGCGCGCCGAACGCCCCGCGCAGGCCGGCTTCAAGCGTCGGCGCGGATCCGGATGAGCCGCGTTGGCTGGCGTGCCGCGTACGCGAGTTCATTGGCACGGGCCTGTTGCAGATCTCCATCAGGACGGATGGCGACGTCGCCTGTCGGAAGACCGCCAAGGACACGGGCACGTCATCGCTGGAGGAGAAGATCCCATCGGTGTTCAACGAATTCGCGTCGGCAATGGAGCGGCGCCGCAAGGACCGGCAGGAGCGGGCCGAATGGGAGGAGGCCAAGCGGTGCGCCCGGGAACGGTATGCATGCGATCGGCTGATGGCCGACATGGATCATCAGGCGGAGCAATACCTGGCGATGGCGCGCCGGCGCGAGTTCCTGTCGGCACTGGAGCGTGCGCTGGAACGCTATGAGGGCGCGGACCGCGTGGAGGTGGCCCGGCGGATAGCGCTGCTGCGGGAACGCGTGGACGCCGAGGACCCAGGTCTGCATCCCGAACGCATCGACATCGCGGTGCCGGAACCCGACGATGCGCAGCTCGCCCCGTACATGGACGGCTGGAGCGTTGACGGCCCGTATCGGATCTCGTCGATGGGGACCCGCGAGCGCACCCGCCGCATCGAATCGCCGTGGCCGCAGGAGACCGGTGTGTACGGCGGCGGTACGGTCGGGGCCATACCCGATTATGCCGGTCCGTATGGGGCGGGGTCGGGGCGATACGGGGAACCAGACTTCTGATGGGCGTGTTGACCCGCCACCGTCGCGTGTATATACTGTGTATAGAGGGTATATACACTCGGGCTCTTCCGGGAGGACGCTTTCGTCAAGGGCACGGTGGCCGCCGCACAAGCCATGCGCGGCGGCCACCGGACAACGACAAAGGAAACACACAGTGGACCTGATCATCTCCAACTCGTCGAACAGACCGATCTACGAGCAGATCACCACGCAGATCAAGGAGCTCATCCTGACTGGCGAACTCCAGCCGGGGCAGAAGCTGCCCTCGATCCGCGCGCTCGCCAACGGGCTGCGCATCAGCGCGATCACCACCAAACGGGCGTATACGGATCTGGAGGCCCAGGGGTTCATCGAAACCGTGCAGGGCAAGGGCAGCTTCGTCACCGGCGGCAACGTCGAACTGCTGCGCGAGGAGCGCCGTCGCCAGATCGAGCAGCGACTCATGCGGCTGGTCGATGACGCGCGGTCCGCCGACATCGGCGATGACGAGCTTCGGGAGATGATGGATCTCATCATGGAAGGCGACGCATCATGAGCGACTCCCGGCCTCTGCTTGAGGCCCATCAATTATGCAAACGGTATGGCGACTTCGCCCTGCGGAATGTGGACCTGACCGTCCGCCCTGGCGAGATCGTCGGCTACGTCGGACGCAACGGGGCGGGCAAGACCACCACGATCAAGGCGCTGCTGGGGCTGATCCGGCCCGACGGCGGCGAGGGGACGGTGATGGGCGCGCCGATCCGCGAGATGGGCCGGTCGGAAGGCGTGGCGGCCAAGGAACTGCTGGGCGTTGTCTTCGACACGTTGGCGTTCCCCGATGCGCTGCGCATCCGGGACATCAACGGAGTGCTCCAGCGCTGTTACCGGCAGTGGGACGAACGCCGGTTCCGTGCATACCTGAAGCGGTTCGACCTGCAGGACACCAAGAAGGTCAAGGAACTCTCCCGGGGTATGGGCATGAAGCTGTCGCTCGCCTGCGCGCTCAGCCATGGGGCGCGGCTGCTCATCCTGGACGAGGCCACCGCCGGACTTGACCCGATGGCTCGCGACGAGGTACTGGACCTGCTGCGCGAATTCGTGGCGGATGACGGACACGGCGTCCTCATGTCCAGCCACATCACCTCCGACCTGGAACGGATCGCGGACCGGGTGGTCTGCATCGACGACGGCCGCATCGTCTTCGACAAACCGAAGGACGAGATCACCGACACCATGGGCGTGGCCCGATGCCGGGCGCGTGATATCGACGCGATCCTTGAGTCGGATGTGTTCGGCGGCGCGGCGCCGCGGATTCTGCATCACGAATACGGCGTCGATCTGGCGGTGCCGGATCGGTTCGCGTTCGCCGAGGCGTTCCCCGACATCCCCTGCGACCGCATGACCATCGACGACTATCTGCATTTCACGATCAAGGGGGTCTCACGATGATCCGCGCATGGCATCTCGATCTGATGATGATCCGGCAGAGGATGCTGCTGAACCTGCCCATATCGCTGGTGCTGTGCCTGTGGTTGGGGTTGCAGACGCAATCCTTGGCCACGGTGGTGGCCGCGGCGTTGTTCATGACCTACCCCATGGTGGGCATGCAGCTGGGACAATACGATGAACTGAAGGGATGGAAGTCGTATCGCATGACGCTGCCGCTGAGCCGTCGCGATATCGTTGCGGGGCGATACCTGACCCTGCTGACGCTGGTGATCGCCAGCCTGCTGACGGCGGCCGTTGCGGTGGGACTGAACATCGGTATCGCGGCGGTGGCTCCGGGGCTGGGCGGCCCCGCCGGGATGATGGCGGCGATGTGCTCCGCGGACGCCGTGCACGCGGCTCTGCTGGTCGGATTGGCGTTCCTGCTGGTCTGCACCGTCATGGTGTGCGCGATGACCATACTGTTCTACCGGTTCGGTGCCACCACGGCCACCACCATGCTGCCGATGCTCGGTGTGTTCGCCGTGCTGATGGTGGCGCTGTTCGTAGGCAGTCTGGACGAATCCGTGGTGGCCGCATGGTCCGACGGGCTGCTCTGGCTGCTGTCCCCGGAACGGTTGGCCCTGTGCTGCGGGATATTCGCCGCGCTCACCGTGGCGATCATGGCCGCCAGCGCGGCCATCTGCATGCGCATCTATACGCGGACGGAACTGTGATACGTGCGTCGTCGCGGATGTGTCCGCCGCGGCGTCGCGGTTATCGGCCCGTCGGCGCCAACGCCTCACGGTACGCGACGATGAGCCGGTCCAGACCCATCGCCGCGTTCGCCGGACTGGTCGATGGCAACCCCACGTGCGGCACCGTGATCCCGGCCCGTTCCAGCAACGGCGTACACAACCGCCGATACAGCTGCGTCGCCTTGGCGCCGGTCGTGGCCATCAACGCGATGCGCGAACCCCGGATCAGCGGAACCGGATCGTTCGGCACCGCGTTGGCGATCGACGCGTCGGATGCGCCGTCGATATCGCATTCGGCGATGACATCCCACAGCGCGATGCCATGCCGCAACGCGAACGCACGCCGGGAATCCGGCGTATCGCCCGGCGCATCCTCCGGATCCGCCGGATCGGCGAACACCGCGGCCATCACCGGCCAGAACCGGTTGCGCGGATGCATGTAATAGAACGACGCCTCCCGCGATTTCGGGCTGGGCATCGAGCCCAGCACCAGTACCCGTGACTCAGCATCCCACACCGGGCCGAACCCGTGCTCCACATGTTCCGTCATAACCGCCATCGTAATCGCATGGATTCACGTGCGGGGAACCCGTTGGGGGCGGGTCCGGCCGGCCCATTGCGGCCCGGAGCGTGGGTCGGCGCACGGAATCCATCGAACCGGAACGGCGTATATGAACAACGGTTGAACTTGTGTCCGCAACGGGCGCAAAGTCGGGGGACAGGGGCTATGCTTTATATGGCTCGGATGGGCCGCCGCATGCTATCCAACAGTCAGTGAAAGGCGGGTGAGAGACCCATGTTGCGTATGTTCAACACCATCAACGGCCAGGTGGAACAGATCAGTAAACCGGAGAACGGATCATGGCTGTGTCTCTCCGACCCCACTGACGTGGAACTGGCCACCGTGGCGCAGGAGACCGGCATCGACCTGGCCGACCTGCGCGCCCCGCTGGATGACGAGGAACGCTCGCGCGTGGACGTCGAGGACGACTACACGATGATCATCGTGGACATCCCGACCGTGGAGGAGCGCGGCGGACGCGACTGGTACGAGACGATCCCTCTGTCGATCATCGTGACGCAGAACATGATCATCACCGTGTGCATGCAGGACACCCCCGTGCTTCACCCGTTCATGGAGGGGACGATCCGCGGGTTCAACACCTACATGAAGACGCGTTTCATCCTGCAAATCCTGTACCGCAACGCCACCATGTACCTGCGGTACCTGCGCATCATCGACCGGGAGAGCGACAAGCTCGAACTCAAGCTGCGCCATTCGATGCAGAACCGCGAGATCCTGATGCTCCTGGAACTGAGCAAGACCTTGGTGTACTTCACCACATCGCTCAAATCGAACGAGATCGTGATGGAGAAGCTCACCACGCTGGCCCGCATCAAGCAGTACCCGGAGGACGAGGACCTGCTCGAGGACGTGATCACCGAGAACAAGCAGGCCATCGAGATGGCGAACATCTACAGCGGCGTTCTGGCGAACATGACCGACGCCTTCGCCTCGATCGTGTCCAACAACCTGAACAACGTGATGCGCATCTTCACGATCATCTCCATCTCGCTGTCGATTCCGACGCTCATCTTCTCGATGTACGGTATGAACTTCGACGGCGGCATGATGGGCATGCCGTTCACCGACAAACCGTGGGGATTCCTGCTCATCGTGGTGGTCTCGATGGCGCTGGCCGCGGCGGTGACCTGGTTCCTGACCCGCTCCCGCTGGTTCAAGTGACGCGGGGCCCGTCCGGACAGCGGACGATGCCCCGCTTGGTGTCCAGTTACGTGGCGATAATCGTTGACCATGAGTGACAACGAGAAGAACACGGCGGCGCCGGCGGTCGATTCCGGCGAACCCGCCTTCCGCTATAACGCCGCGATGGCGCAGGGCATCGAGGAGCGTTGGCAGCAGTACTGGGACGAGCACGGCACCTTCTGGGCGGCGAACGTCAACGGCGATCTCAAGGACGGTGAAGGCCGCAACGCCGAAGGCCGCAAGTCCTACTTCGCGATGGACATGTTCCCGTACCCCTCGGGCAAGGGCCTACACGTGGGCCATCCGCTCGGCTATCTGGCCACCGACGTGATCAGCCGCTACCACCGCATGAAGGGCGAGAACGTGCTGCACGCCATGGGCTATGACGCCTTCGGTCTGCCCGCCGAGCAGTACGCCGTGCAGACCGGCCAGCATCCGCGCGTGACCACCGAGCAGAACATCGCCAACATGCGCCGCCAGCTGCACCGCATGGGCCTGAGCTTCGACGACCGTCGATCCTTCGCCACCATCGACCCCGGCTATGTGCGTTGGACGCAGTGGATCTTCTCCCGCATCTATGACGCCTGGTACGACCCGGAGGCCACGAACCCGAGCGGATCCAAGGGCTGCGCCCGTCCGATCGCCGATCTGGTGGCCGAGTTCGAATCCGGCACCCGTGCCATCCCCGGTCACGACGGCAAGGTGTGGAACGAACTGACCGCCGTCGAACAGACCGACGTGCTCAACGAGTTCCGTCTGGCGTACATCTCCAAGTCCCCGGTCAACTGGTGCCCGGGCCTGGGCACCGTGCTCGCCAACGAGGAAGTCACCGCCGAGGGCAAGTCCGAGCGCGGCAACTTCCCGGTGTTCCAGCGCGAGCTGCGCCAGTGGTCGATGCGCATCACCGCCTACGGCCACCGTCTGATCGGCGATCTGGACACCATCGACTGGCCCGAGAAGGTCAAGCTGATGCAGCGCAACTGGATCGGCGAATCGCACGGCGCCTCCGTGCACTTCACGGTCGAGACCCCGTCCGGCGACCAGGATATGGAGATCTACACCACCCGTCCCGACACGCTGTTCGGCACCACGTTCGCCGTGGTCTCCCCGGAGCACCACCTGCTGGCCTGCGTGCCGGACGCCTGGCCGGCGAACACCCCCGAGTCCTGGACCGGCGGCTACGCCACGCCGAAGGAGGCCGTGACCGCCTACCGCCGTGCGGCCGAGGCCAAGACCGCCAAGGACCGCGTGGACGAGGCGGGCGAGAAGACGGGCCTGTTCACCGGCCTGTACGCCATCAACCCGATCACCGGCGCCGAGCTGCCGCTGTTCACCGCCGACTACGTGCTGATGGACTACGGCACCGGCGCGATCATGGCCGTGCCGGGCGGCGACCAGCGCGACTACGACTTCGCCGTCAAGTACGGCCTGCCGGTGATCTACACGGTCCAGCCGCTGCCGGAATCCGGCGACGACCTGTCCGACTACGAGGGCAAGGCGCCGTTCGTCTCCCACGACGGCATCGTCATCAACTCCTCCGTGGACGCCACCCGCGCCGACGGCCAGCCGCTGTCCATCGACGGCCTGCGCGTGGACGACGCGATCGCCAAGGTCAACGCCTGGCTCGAACAGGCCGGCGTGGGCAAGGGCACCGTCAGCTACCGTCTGCGCGACTGGCTGTTCAGCCGTCAGCGCTACTGGGGCGAGCCGTTCCCGATCGTCTACGACGAGGACGGCGTGGCGCATCTGCTGCCGGACGAGCAGCTGCCGATCAACCTGCCGGACGTGCCCGACTACAGCCCGAAGACCTTCGACCCGGAGGACGCCGAATCCAACCCGGAGGCGCCGCTGAGCCGCAACGAGGAGTGGGTCAAGGTCACGATGGACCTGGGCGAGGGCCCGAAGACCTACTATCGTGACACGAACACGATGCCGAACTGGGCCGGCTCCTGCTGGTACTACATGCGCTACCTCGACCCGACCGACACCGAGCACATGGTGGAGAAGGACGAGTACGACTACTGGATGGGCCCGGACCGCGGCAACGGCCGTTCCGGCGGCGTGGACCTGTACGTCGGCGGCGTCGAGCACGCGGTGCTCCACCTGCTGTACGCGCGCTTCTGGCACAAGGTGCTGTTCGACCTGGGCTATGTGGACTCGGCCGAGCCGTTCCACAAGCTGTTCAACCAGGGCATGATCCAGGCATACGCCTACACCGACGACCGCGGCCAGTACGTGCCGGCCGCCGAGGTGGAGGAAGGCCCGGCCGGCGCCGATGGCGAACCGACGTTCACCTGGAACGGCCAGCATGTCAACCGCGAGTTCGGCAAGATGGGCAAGAGCCTGAAGAACATCATCACGCCCGATGACATGTACGAGAACTACGGCGCGGACACGTTCCGCCTGTATGAGATGAGCATGGGCCCGCTGGCGGAGTCCCGCCCATGGAACACCCGCAACGTGGTCGGCGGCATGCGCTTCCTGCAGCGCCTGTGGCGCAACGTGGTCGACGAGACCACCGGCGAGGTGCGCGTGAGCGAGGACGAGCCGGATCTGAAGACCCTCAAGCTGCTCAACAACACCATCGCCGACGTGACGGTGGAGATGGAGGGCATGCGCCCGAACACCGCCATAGCCAAGCTCATCGTGCTCAACAACCACCTGACCTCGCTGGATGCGGTGCCGCGCGCCGCCGTGGAACCGCTGATCCTCATGCTCGCGCCGATCGCGCCGCATATCTGCGAGGAGCTGTGGAACCGCCTCGGCCACGCCGCTTCGCTGGCCCACGAGTCCTGGCCGGTGGCCGACGAACGGTACGTCGGGCAGGATACCGTTACCGCGGTCGTGCAGATCAAGGGCAAGGTGCGCGCCAAGCTGGAGGTCAGCCCGGACATCGATCCGGCCGAGCTCGAACGGATGGCGCTGGAGGCCGTGGCCGATCGTCTGGGCGGCAAGACGCCGCGCAAGGTGATCGTCAAGGCGCCGAAGATCGTCTCGATCGTGCCGGCCGAATAATCGATCGGGGCGCAAGGGGGATACCCTCTTCCGCCGCATTACCCTACGGTGGGCGGCCTTCCGGGCACGGGAGGCCGCCCATCGCCGTATACGCGGGCGTGACGCCGACCGTCCGGCGGGAGTGGCGGTGGATAACCGGAATCGTTCGACCACATCGCCCGGCGGCGCTGGACTTCCAAGTGGTTCCGGCGGCATCGTGGAACCATGCGGAGAACGGATGCCGGCATATCACCGGCGATGGGACGACTGGACGCCTTGGAGCCGCGCGAACGGCTGCTCTCGCCGCCCAGACCGCCGTCATGCCCGCAACCGGATGCCGTGCGCGGCATCGCGCGTGAACAGGCGCATGGCACGGGACGCGTGCGACTCACGGGTCTGACCGGGGTGCAGCCGACGGACCGCCTCGATGACGACGAGCTGACATCACGGTTCCGCCGTGATCGCCCGCGGCTGACGGTCAAGCCGGTGCACGCGCTGATCGTCGTCCTGCTGCTGTGCTGCGCACTGAGCACCAGCCTGACCCTGCTCGTCCGTCAATCGCTGCACTACGCCGCCTACCGGGAGCAGGAAGCCTCCATAGAGCGCCGGGACCGGTCCTCCGATGCCGCCCAAGAGAGGGCATTCGGTGAGGAAACATCCGGGGACGGTGCGTCCGCATCCGGCAATGGCGAGTCGCAGGACGTTGCATCCGACGACTTGTCCGGCGAATCGTCCGACGCGTCGTCCGGCGGCGCGCAAACCCCGGAACCCTCCGATCCGGATGCCGGCGGCGCCGCTCCGGGCATCGACGAGCAGGGGCGGATTGACCTGAACACCGCCTCGCTCGAACAGCTGGACACCATCACCGGCATCGGGCCGGCCATCGCGCAGCGCATCCTCGACTATCGCTCGCAGGTGGGGCGGTTCAGCAGCGTCGACCAACTGCTGGAGGTCTCCGGCATCGGTCCCAAAACCCTGGAGAGGATGCGGGATCAGGTGGTGGTGAGGTGATGCGGACGGACGGATGCGGACGGAGGGAGCAGGGCAGCCGCGATTGGCGGATGCTGCCGGTGGCGTTGACGGTCTGGGCGGCCGCTCTGGGCACCCGGTGGCTGTTCGCCGCCGTGATGGAACCGGCCTCGGACGGGTGGTGGACGGACATCGGCGTCGGTTGGGTGGTGGCGGCTGGGGCATTCGGTGCGGCGGCGGGCGTGTGCGCGGGGATCGCGGTCGTGCGCGGGTGGTGGCGGCCGACGCGTGCCGCGGTGTGGATGATGACGATGGTATGCTGCGCCGCGCTGACCGCATGCGTATCCACCTGGTGCTCGAACGCCATCGTCTGGCAAGACCCGGTGTCGGTCCGCGTGCGCGACGGTCCGGTCCATGCCGTGATGCATGGCACGGTACGCGCCCCGGTGACGGTCGCCGATACGTTCGAGGCGGATTGCCAGAGCGAAGCGCGGCTGACCCAGGTGACGATCGACGGCGTGAGCATGGGCACATCCGCGGCCGTCCGGCTCTACGCCTCGGGTGCGCAGTGCGCCGTGTTGGAACGCGACGCGCGGTACCGGCTCTCCGGCCACCTGTTGGCGAACGAGTTCGGCGGGCAGCGGGTGCGGCTGACCCTCGATGACGCGCACGGCGCGCGGCTCGTATCGTCGCCGCCATTGGGGGCCCGAATCGTGGCGCATATGCAGGAGGCGTTTTTCGCGGTCACGGATGACCTGTCCGAACAGGCCAGGGTGCTGGTGCCGGGGTTGACCATCGGCGTGCTGGGATCGGAACGGTACGTCGTGCGGTCCTCGGCCGCCTCCGATATCGACGCCACCTATGCCGGTCAGTTGGAGGAGCGGTTCCGACGTTCGGGGATCATGCACCTCATGGCGGTTTCGGGCGGCCATTTCGTGCTGGTGGCGGCGTTGGTGCGCCGTTTGTGCGCGTGGCTGCTCGCCCATCGGTATGTGGTGGCGGTCGCCACCGCGGGCGCGTATCTGGGGCTGTCGGCGCTGATGTTCCCCTCGGATTCGGTGACACGGGCGCTGACGATGGGATGCCTCACGGCCGCGGCCACGGCCGCGGGGCGCCGTCCGCAGGCGATGAGCGCCCTGTGCTGGACGGTGGTCATCGTGATCGTGGCGCGTCCGGACATGGCGGCGAGCTACGGGTTCGCGCTCTCCTGCGCGGCGGTGTTCGGCATCATCACCTGCACGGGTGCGATCGCGGCACGACTGGAACGGTTCCTGCCCGCGATCGTGGCGGAGGCGGTGGCCTTGACCGTTGCGGCGCAATGCTGCACGCTGCCGGTGCAGATTCTGATGGAGCCCGCCGTCCCGTTGATGTCCGTTCCCGCCAACCTGATCGTAATCCCGGTGGTCGGGACCGCCACGATGACCGGCCTGGCCTGTCTGCTGACGGCGTGGTGCTGCCCGCCCGTGGGCGGCGCATTGGCATGGGTCGCCGGGTGGGGGACCAAGGTCATGGAATGCTGCGCCATGTGGCTGGGCGGCGACGACCGCATGACGCTGCCGTGGGCCGATGGCGTGACCGGCGCCGTGAGCGTGCTGGGCGCGGAAGCGGCTATCGCGGCGCTGGTGACGGCCGTCGACCGATTGCGAACCGAAGGGAGACGGCTGCAGGCGCGCACCGACGAACCGGGCGAACCATGGCAGGCGATGCGGAACCGGTACGAACGGATCGGCCTATGGATCAACCAGACCCCCAAGGTGTTCGGCACATGGGAAGACCAGGCGGACCACAGCCCGGACAACCGGGGGAAATGTCCAGCGATGCGGAGAGATTGAACAGTATGCCCAAGCCGTCAGCCAAAGCCATGGTATCCATCGTCTACGGGGGAGACTCCTACCTGAACGACCAGCGCGTCCGCGACCTGACCCACCAGGCGCTGAACGCCTACCCGGACGCGGACGTCGTGGAACTGGACGCCACCGACGCCGACCGGTACGCCTTCGACGAGGCGGTCAGCCCCTCCCTGCTCGCCGACCGCGCCATTGTGGTGGTCCGCAACCTGCAGAACGCCGACGAGAAACTGGGCGACGTCATCGCCGCATACTGCGGACAATCCAACAACGACGCCAACGCCAGCCCGGTGATCTGCCAGCACGAGGGCGGGACCAAAGGCAAACGCATCCACGACCTGATCATCAAGGCGGGCGCCAGGGAGGAGAAGGTCCCCGACCTGAAGAAGGCCGACGCCAAGATTAACTTCGTCATGCAGCAGTTCGAACGGCGCCACCGGCGCGTGGACCCCATGGCGGCCCAGCAGCTGGTGGCCGTCCTGGGCGAACGCACCGGCGAACTGGCGGCGATGTGTGACCAATTATGTTTCGATTTCGACGATGACCCCATAGGCATCGAACGTGTCAACCAGTATTTGACGGCGGATCCGCAGGTCAGCGGGTTCGCCGTGGCCGACCGCGCCCTGGAGGGGCGCACCGCCGACGCCATCGTGGCCATGCGATCCACCATCGAACAAGGCACGGAACCCATCGCCCTGATCGGCGCGCTGGCCATGAAACTGCGCACCCTGGCCAAGGCATCGGCGGTCAAATCCGGCGTCATCTCCCAAGCGGAGGCCAAAACCAACCCGTACGTCCTGAAAATCGCCATGCGACAACTGTCCGGATGGACATCCGCCGGGCTCGGCCGATGCATCCAAACCCTCGCATGGGCGGACGAACAGAGCAAAACCAACGGGGGAGACCCGGTCTACGCCTTGGAACGCGCCATCATCCTCATCGGCAGCAAAGGACGCGAACACTGACATGACAACCCCACTCACCATCACCGCCCCAACCACGGAATCCATGCGCGAACTGGGCGCGGCCGTCGCCTCGATCACCACAGGCGGCGACGTCATCCTCCTGTCCGGACCGCTCGGCGCGGGCAAAACCACGTTCGCGCAGGGATTCGGCCGTGGACTGGGCATCGACGGCCCCATCGTCTCCCCGACCTTCACCATCGCCCGCGAACTCGACGGACGCTTCGCCGACGGTTCGCCCGCACACCTCATCCACGTGGACGCCTACCGTCTGGGCGGCACCGCCTACGCACCCGGGCAGAACAGCGTCGACCGACTGCTGGACGAACTGGAATCGCTCGGACTGGACGAGGAACTGGACGAACCAGGCGAGCATACGGTCATCCTGATGGAATGGGGCGAGCAGATGGCCGCCGCGCTCGCCCCCGAACGGCTGGAGATCCACATCAGCCGGCCCCCCGCGCACGACGGTTCCGGCGTTGCGCCGACCAGCGACGGCGCCCGCATCGTCACGATTACGCCGTGCGGAGGCGACTGGGACAGCCGTCTGACGGCATTGCCGCGTTAGCGCGTTCGCCTGAGCCGAATCGCCGCACGGCCCTCGTTGCCGGAGGGTTGTACAGTGAGATGGTCAAACAGGCAACGGCAGGAGGCAGCATGGCGGATGTGACGCGCACACTGGTGATCGACACCTCGTATGGGTCGGCGGTCGGCATCGTCGGACGCGAGCCGATCATCGAAACCGATTCGCGCACCCATGTCGAACGACTCCAGGGCAACATCGCCCGCGCCGTCGCCGACGCCGGTCTGCGGCCGCGTGATCTCGACACGGTGGTCGTCGGCATCGGCCCCGCACCGTTCACCGGACTGCGCGCCGGCATTGTGGCGGCCAAAACCATCGCTTACGCCACCGGCGCCACGCTGATCGGGCAGGATATCCTCGCCCCGCAGCACGAGTTGGCCGCGCATCTACGTGACGCGTCGATCGCCGCGCCTGTCAGAATACCGGCATTCCAGCCGCTGCAGGAAGGCGACATTCGGCTGACGCTGGCCGTCAATGACGCGCGCCGTCGGCAACTGTATTGCGCGCTGTACGCCGATGCGCCGGACACGACTCCCGGAATGCGTCCGTTGATCGACATGGACATCGACTACCCCGACCATATCGCCGAACGGGTGAACGCCGTCGTCGCACGGCTGCGCGGCGCACGTCCGGAACGCCGCGTCCTGGTCGATATCATCGGCCATGGGGCCGGCAAATACGCGGCGTCATGGGCCGGCATCGACGCCGTCGGCATGGTTGCGGACGCGACGCCGTTCGACTTCGGCGCGGACGGCCTGGCACTGTTCGCGCGGCACGCCGCGGCGCATCGGGACGACGGCCACGGCCGGACGGTGGAACCGCTGTATCTGCGCCGTCCGGACGTGTCGGTGCCCAAGCCGCTCAAGCAGGTGCTGCACCATGGCGGGGCGGAGCGGGACGCATGATGATCGTCGCATGCAACACGGTGGACCGCGACGTCGTCGTGGCACGCATCGCCGAACTCGAACACGAGCTGTTCGGCGTCGGGGCGTGGAGCCGGGACGCGGTCGGGCAGGAACTCGACGCCCCCGCACGTACCTATCTGCTGGCCGTGGACGATGCCGACCATACGGTCATCCACGGATATGCCGGATTCTGGTATGACGGGGACGACGCCGAACTGATGACCATCGGCGTGGAACACGATTGTCAGCGGCAGGGCGTCGCCACGCGGCTGCTGGCCGCATTGATCGACCAGGCCCGCGCCCAAGGGGCCCGGCGCATGCTGCTGGAGGTCCGGGTGGATAACGCGCCGGCGCTGCGCCTGTACGAACGGCATGGATTCCGCCGCATGGGGCTGCGCAAACGGTACTATCAGCCCGAAGGCGTCGACGCCTACACGATGGCGCTCGACCTCGCCCCGCGGACGGTCGGATTCCAAAGCGCGGCCGCCGCGCCGCAACGCAACCAGGAGGAGAACGCTCATGAGTGAACCGGTGGTGCTCGGCATCGAGTCGACCTGCGACGAAACGGCCGCGGCCGTGGTCCGTGGGCGGCGACTCCTGTCGAACGTGGTGGCCTCGTCGATGGACGAACATGCCCGCTACGGCGGCGTGATCCCCGAAATCGCCTCGCGCGCCCACGCCGAGGCGTTCGTGCCCGTGGTCTCCAAGGCGTTGGCCGACGCCGACATGACCATCGGCGACGTGGACGCGATCGCGGTCTCCGCCGGCCCCGGTCTGGCGGGATGCCTGGCCGTGGGCGTATCCGGCGCCAAGGCGTTGGCCTGGGCGGCGAACAAGCCCATCTACGGCATCAACCACGTCATCGGGCATATCGCCGTCACCCAGCTGCAATTCGGTCCGTTCCCGCCGGACACGCTCGCGCTGATCGTCTCCGGCGGGCATACCTCGCTGCTTCATGTGGAGGATGTGGTGCGGCATATCGACGTGGTCGGCACCACGCTGGATGACGCGGCGGGGGAGTGCTTCGACAAGGTGGCCCGTCTGCTGGGCTTCCCGTATCCGGGAGGCCCCCACATCGACCGGCACGCGCAGGCGGGCGACCCGCATGCCATCGCGGTGCCGCAAGGATTGACGCAGGGCAAGGCCGGCCGCGAACACCCGTACGACTTCAGCTTCTCCGGCGTCAAGACCGCCGTGGCCCGGTGGATCGAGGAGCGGCAGGACCGCGGCGAGGAGATCCCCGTGGACGACGTGTGCGCGTCCCTGGCGGATTCGGTGGCCACCGTGCTGGCCAGGAAGGCGATGCGCGGCTGCGAGCAGTACGGTTCGCGCACGCTGATCGTGGGCGGCGGCTTTTCGGCCAACTCCCAGCTGCGCGCCAAACTGTTGGAGGTCGGTGCCGAACATGGCGTCGAGGTGCGTGTGCCGGAACTCAGGCTGTGCACCGACAACGGCGCGATGGTCGCCATGCTGGGCGTGAACCTGGTGGAGGCGGGCGTGGCCCCCTCGGCCCCCGATTTCCCGATTGATTCGGCCATGCCACTGGACCGCGTCTG
>SAMEA3387493__coassemble_1541_pt1 | contig 14438 bp, 10 predicted proteins | sample SAMEA3387493__metabat2_low_PE_004 | metagenome-assembled genome bin SAMEA3387493 (sample SAMEA3387493) | Felis catus | biome: Faeces | place: United Kingdom | collected 2012
GGGCTGGAGAACTGCTGCCTGGAGCGCGAACAGCACCGCATCAAGCGCGACATCGACAAGCGTTGGGGCGAACTGGTCTATGACGCGCAGTGGTTCTCCCCGGCGGTCAAGTCGCTCAACGCGTTCATCGAGGACACCCAGCAGTACGTCTCCGGTGAGATCCGCATGATTCTGCACGGCGGCCGCGCCGTGGTCACCGGACGCCGCTCCGAGACCTCGCTGTACGACTACAACCTGGCCACCTACGATTCCGGTGACAGCTTCGATCAGAACGCCTCCAACGGCTTCATCGAGATCTACGGCCTGCCCACCCGCGTGGCCGCCGCCCGCGACGTCAAGTTCGGCAACGGCATCGAGGTACCGGACAACACCGTCGAGTAACCGATAGCGTCACGTCCTCCCTCCGACGGCTTCCCGCCGGAGGGAGGACTCGTATTAAGGTGGACATATGACTGAACAGAACGAACATCTTGCCCTGTGGGGCGGCCGGTTCTCCTCCGGTCCTTCGCCCGAGCTCGCCAGACTCTCCAAATCCACCCAGTTTGACTGGCGTCTGGCCGACGACGACATCGCCGGATCGCGCGCCCATGCGCGGGCGCTCGGCCGCGCGGGCCTGCTGACCGCGGACGAGCTCAACCGCATGGAGGAGGCCCTCGACGAGCTGCAGCGCCGTGTGGACTCCGGGGCGTTCGCGCCGATCGAGGACGACGAGGACGAGGCCACGGCGTTGGAGCGTGGCCTGCTGGAGATCGCCGGGGACGAATTGGGCGGCAAGCTGCGTGCGGGGCGTTCGCGCAACGACCAGATCGCCTGCCTGATCCGCATGTGGCTGCGCCGCCACGCCCGCCGCGTCGCGGGGCTCACGCTCGACCTGGTCAACGCGCTGATCGCCCAGTGCGAGCAGGCCGGGGACGCGGTCATGCCCGGACGCACCCACATGCAGCACGCCCAGCCGGTGCTGCTCGCCCATCAGCTCATGGCCCACGTCTGGCCGCTGCTGCGCGACGTGCAGCGCCTGGTGGACTGGGACGCCCGCATCGACGCCAGCCCGTACGGCTCCGGCGCCCTGGCCGGCAACACGCTCGGCCTGGACCCGCAGAACGTGGCCGTGGAACTCGGGTTCTCCCGCGTCACCGACAACTCGATCGACGGCACCGCCTCGCGTGATCTGGTCGCCGAGTTCGCGTTCGTGGCGGCCATGCTCGGCGTGGACATCTCGCGCCTGAGCGAGGAGATCATCATCTGGAACACGCAGGAGTTCGCGTTCGTGCGGCTGGATGACGCCTACTCCACCGGATCGTCGATCATGCCGCAGAAGAAGAACCCGGACATCGCCGAACTGGCGCGCGGCAAGTCCGGCCGTCTCATCGGCGACCTGACCGGTCTGCTGGCCACGCTCAAGGGGCTGCCCACCGCGTATGCGCGCGATCTGCAGGAGGACAAGGAGGCCGTGTTCGACCAGGTCGACACCCTGGAGGTGCTGCTGCCGGCCTTCACCGGCATGGTGGCCACGATGGCCTTCGACACGGACCGTCTGGCCGCCGAGGCGCCGACCGGCTTCGCGCTGGCCACCGACATCGCCGAATGGCTGGTACGCAACGGCGTGCCGTTCCGCCACGCGCATGAGCTCTCCGGCGCCTGCGTCAAGATCGCCGAGGAGCGCGGCCAGGAGCTGTGGGATCTGACCGATGCCGACTTCATCACGGTATTCGAGGGGTATCTGCCCGCCGACAAGGCCCCGCAGGTGCGCGAGGTGCTGTCCACCGAGGGCTCGGTGGCCGCACGCCGCGGCAAGGGCGGCACCGCGCCCGAACGTGTGCGCGAACAGATCGTCGACGCCAAGTCCAAGGTCGAATCCCTCCATGTCTTCGCCGTCTCCATCAGCGACGGCCCGGCCTACAGGCCCGAAGGCTCGCTCAACTGATGCACGGCGCGTTCGCCAAGATCGTCCGGCGTTCCATCCGTGGTTCGCTCGGACGGTTCCTGGCCATCATCGGCATCGTGGCGCTCGGCTGCGGTTTCTTCGCGGGACTGCAGATGAGCGGCCCCGACATGCGTGCGTCCGCCGACCGGTATTACGACGGCACGCACCTGTGGGACATCCGGCTGATCTCCACGCTCGGGTTCTCCGATGACGATGTGCAACGCGTGCGGGATATCGAGGGCATCGCGGATGCCATGCCCTCGATATCCACCGATGTGATGATGCAGATGGGCGACGAACAGGCCGCCGTCAGGATCGCCCTGCTGCCGGACGGCGCGCAGGATGGCGAACAGACCGACGAGGTGACCGTCGCCTCCGATGACGATGAATATCTCAACCGTCTGCTGCTGCGCGACGGCCGATGGCCGACGGCGGAGGACGAATGCGTGGTCTCCGCCGACACTGCCGCCGGCGAGCCGCACATCGGGCAGACCATCCATGTGCTCTACGGCACCGATGCGTTGGACGGGACGCTGGACAGCCGCGAGTTCACCGTCGTCGGCACCGTCAGCTCCTCGAACTACCCGTACACGGTCAGCTTCGGGTCGACCACGCTCGGCTCCGGCATGATCGAACAGTACCTGTACGCGCCGCGCGACGCCTTCGCCGTCGACGCCGCGTACACCGAGATCTACGCCACAGTGGAGGGCGCGGGGGCGCACGAAAGCGGATCCGATGACTACGAACAAGCCGTGACCCGGGTCACCGACCGCATCGAACGGAACGCCGACGACCTGGCCGCCACCCGCCTCGACGACGTCAAACGCCCCCTCCAGCAGGAACTGGACGAACGTCGCGCCACCTATGAGACCGAACGCGATGCTGCGATGGCGCAGCTCGAACAAACGGCGCAGCAACTGGACACCGCCGCGCAATTGAATCCCGTGAACGGCCAAATCGCCGCGGCCCGCGCGCAACTCGGCCAGCAGCAGGCCCAAGCCGAACAGCAGTTCGCCGATGCCGAGGCGCAGCTGGCGGACGCGCAGGCCGAAATCGACGCCATGGAGCCTCCCGAACTCTATGTGCTCGACCGCACCCAGAGCGAGGGCGCGGCCAGCTATCAGGCGGACAGCGAACGCATGGACAGCATCGCCGACGTGTTCCCAGCCATGTTCTTCCTGGTGGCCGCACTCGTGGCCCTGACCACGATGACCCGCATGGTGGAGAACGAGCGCATCGAGATCGGCACTTACAAGGCGCTCGGCTACGGCACCGGCACCATCGCCTGCAAATACCTGGCCTACGCGGGCGCGGCGAGCGTCACCGGAGCCGTCATCGGCATCGCCGTGCTCAGCCAGATCCTGCCATACATCGTCATGCGGGCGTACGCCATCATCTACGCGGTGCCCGCGCCGCCGTTGCCGCTGCCGATCCAGCCGGGCGCCGCACTGCTCTCCGGCGGTCTCGGCGTCGGCGTGACCCTGCTGTGCACCTGGTTCGCCGTGGTGTCCAGCCTGCGCGAGACCCCCTCCCGGCTGATGCTGCCGCGTCCGCCGAAGGCCGGCAAGCGCATCCTGCTCGAACACGTCGGACCGTTGTGGCGGCGGATGTCGTTCTCCTGGAAGGTCACCTGCCGGAACATCTTCCGCTACAAGCGGCGTTTCCTCATGACCCTCATCGGCATCAGCGGCTGCACGGCGCTGATGCTCGTCGGCTTCGGCCTGCATGATTCGATTTGGGACATCATCGACAACCAGTTCGGGACGATCCAGCACTACAACACCGTCGTCAGCTTGGACGCGAACGCGACCGACGGGGATCTCGAATCGGTGCGGCGCATGCTGCGCGAACATGACGCCACCGAACTGACCCGCGTGGATGTGCAGAACATGCAGGTTGCGGGCACGGACGACGCCGACCCGTTGGCCGTGCAGGTCATCGTCCCGCAGAAGGCGGCGGCGCTGTCCGACGTCATCACTTTCCGCGAGCGCGTGGGTCACACCTCGGTTGCATTCGACGACGACGCAGTGCTGGTGACCGAGAAGGCCGCCGCCACGCTCGGCCTACATGTCGGCGACGAGCTGACCCTGTACCGGCAGGACGGCATGGGCAACGCCACGGGCGGCGGCGCACGGGCGCGGATCACGGGCATCGTGGAGAATTACGTGGGCAATATGGTCTATGTGGGGCCCGAAGCCTGGCGGCAAGCCGCGGCGCAGGACGACGGGATGGACGCCGAGCTCGCGTACCGGACCACGTATGCGGTGACGCCGGACGGCCAGCGCGCCAGGGACGACCTGTCGGCCGCCCTGCGCGAGGTGCCGCATCTGTCCACGGTCGGGTTCTCGGCGATCTCGATCGAGACGTATTCCACGATGTTGAGCTCGATCAACCTGATCGTGGTGGTGCTCATTGTCTCGGCCGCGGCGCTGGCGTTCATCGTGCTGTACAACCTGACGAACATCAACATCGGCGAGCGCGTGCGCGAGATCGCCACACTCAAGGTGTTGGGATTCACCCGCGGCGAGGTCAACGCCTACATCTTCCGGGAGATCGCGATCCTCTCGCTGGTCGGCGATCTGTTCGGATTGGCGCTCGGCACCTGGCTGGATGGATTCGTCATCACCACGGTGGAGGTGGATGTGGTGATGTTCGGACGGATCATCCACCCGTTGAGCTACCTGTACGCCTTCCTGCTCACCTTGGTGTTCAGTGCCGTGGTGGTGCTGGCCATGCGCGGCCGGCTCGACCGGGTGGATATGGTGGAGAGCCTTAAATCAGTGGACTGACCGCGATGCGCCCCGAATGGGCGGCTTCTGCCGCAAAAGGGGAACATTCGGGCTGTTTGCGGTGAACACGGCCGCCGATGCAGTCCATACTGAGGGTGGGCATGGATGGATCCATGCCCAAAGGAAGAGAGCTTTCGGGAAAGGAACCATTGTGACCTCCTCCAACCAGTCCGTGTCCGCGGAACGCGGCGCACTCAAGGTGTCCGGCGTGCTATTCATCGTGCTGGGCGTCGTCTACCTCATCTCGGGCGGCGTGATGATTGCCGGCGCGCGCGTGGTGGACACCACCCAGACCGTGGCCGTCGCCGATGGTCTTGACCTCAACGTGATGGTGTGGAGCCTCGCCCTGGCCATCTGGTGGCTGATCTCGGGCCTGTTCTACATCGTGTTCGGTGCGCTGGGCATCCGTGGCGCCAAGAACCCCGCCAAGATCGGCGTGTTCATGGTACTCGCCTGGATCCTGGCCATCGTTGGCATGATATCCGTGGTGCTCAGCCAGTTGCTCGGCGTCTCCGTGAACTGGCTCGGCTGGAACGTGTTCGCGGTCACCATCGCCGCCGCGATCTACGCCACCAAGATCCGCAAGGACGCCAGGAACGCCTGAGCGCCGTACGCCGGTCCCGTCCGGCCGCATATCGTGCCCGACGGCGGACCGGTGTCGCATACAATCCGGAGGCCTCTCCCGAACGCCGGGAGGGGCCTGCGGCGTTATATGTGGATGTCTGCATCGTGAACATGCGGGATGCACGGCAACGACGGCGCGGTATTGTTTGCTCCAACCGACTGCCGGACCGAAAGCGCTGCCATGTTCACCACCACGTCATTGGACACCATCCAGAAGGTCGCCGCCTCGGGCGCATACACCATCGCGCCCGTCGGTAGGGAGATCCTGGCCGACGACATCACGCCGATCGAGGCGTTGCGCGCGTTCAAGGCCGTATCCGACCGCTGCTATCTGCTGGAATCGGTGGTCGGCCGCGAACGGCGCGGACGGTACACCTTCCTCGGGTTCGAACCGTCGCTGGCGGTGACCTGCACCGACGGGCGGATGACCATCGGCGACAGGACCTTCCACACCGACGACCCCTCCGCGCGGATCCGGGAGATCCTCAGCCGGTACCGCAGCCCGCGCATCGAGGGTATGCCGCCGTTCACCGGCGGCCTGGTCGGCTACTTCGCCTTCGAGTACCTGAAATACGCGGAGCCGACGGTCCGGCGTGATGTGGACAACCCGCACGGGCTGCGCGACCTGGAACTCATGCTGTTCGACAAGGTCGTGGCCTTCGACAACGTGCGCCAGACCGTGACCCTGATCGTCAACATGCCGCTGGACGGCGACTTCGAAGCCGCATACAACCAGGCCGTCACCGAACTCGACCGGCTCGAACGGCTGCTGCGCGAGGGGGAGCGGTGGCGGAACGGCGAAGGACGGCTGACCGGGCCGATCACGGCGCTGTTCAGCCGCGACCAGTTCCGGGCCATGGTCGAACGCGCCAAGACACACATCCACGAGGGCGACATCTTCCAGATCGTGCCGTCCAACCAGCTGAGCGCCCCGTTCGAAGGCAGCCTGCTGGACACCTACCGGGTGCTGCGCGTCACCAACCCCTCGCCGTACATGTTCTACCTGTCCGGCACCGACATCGAGATCGCCGGCGCCTCACCGGAAACCCTGGTCCGCCTGGAGAACGGCATCCTGCACACCTTCCCGCTGGCGGGCACGCGGCCGCGCGGCACGAGCGACGAGGAGGACCTCCGGCTCGAACGGGAACTGCTCGCCGACCCCAAGGAACTGGCCGAACATAACATGCTCGTCGATCTGGGACGCAACGACCTGGGGCGTGTCAGCCGGTTCGGCTCCGTGCAGGTGGAGCGGCTGCGCGACATCGAACGCTACTCGCATGTCATGCACATCGCCTCCAACGTGCGCGGCGAACTGCGCGAGGACTGCGACGCGCTCGACGCCATCGCCGCGGTCCTGCCCGCGGGCACGCTCTCGGGCGCCCCGAAGATCCGCGCCTGCCAGCTGATCGGCGAGATAGAGGGCGTCAAGCGCGGCGTCTACGGCGGGGCGATCGGCTACCTCGACTTCACCGGCAACATGGACGTGTGCATCGGCATCCGCCTCGCCTTCGCGCAGGACGGCCGTGTCTTCGTGCGCGCCGGCGCGGGCATCGTGGCCGATTCGGTGCCCGACAACGAATACCAGGAATGTCTGAACAAGGCCGGCGCCACACTGGACGCGCTGCGGATCGCGGGGGAGGGAATGCGATGATCCTGCTCATCGACAGCTACGACAGCTTCTCATACAACCTGGTGCAGGCAATCGGGTCGATCGACTCCGACATCCGCGTGATCCGCAACGACGAACTGACGCTGGACGAGATCCGCGCGCTGCACCCCGACCGGATCGTCCTGTCCCCGGGGCCGGGACGACCCGAGGATGCGGGCGTGATCGTGGACGTGGCGTGCGAACTGAACGGCACGGTGCCGATGCTGGGCGTCTGCCTCGGTCACCAGGCCATCTGCCAGGCGTACGGGGCCACCATCACCTACGCGCGCCGGCTCATGCACGGCAAACAGTCGCCGACCGAACTCGATCCGCACTGCCCGCTGTTCGCCGGATGCGCGCCGAACGTGCCGGTCGCACGGTATCATTCGCTGGCGGTGGACCCGTCCACGTTGCCGTCGGAACTCAAGGTGACGGCCACCGCGGACGACGGCGAGGTGATGGCCGTGGCCGACGTCCGGCCCGGACGGGCGCCCGTCTACGGGGTCCAGTTCCACCCCGAATCCATCATGACGCCCGACGGCATGACGATGCTGCGCAACTTCCTTTCCTGAACCGAAAACGTTTCCGGGCTTGAGCAGTTCCGCACCGCGTATGTCCGGTACGGAGCCGCTCAAGACACCCGTATAACGATGCGGCACCATGGCATGACGGCCGCCGACGATGATGACGGGGGTACGGGGCGGGATTCATCCGGGCGGATGAGTGCCGGTGACCCCGGCTGCCCCTACAATCGTGAGCGGACGGACAATCGACCGCGCTCCTGCGCCGCTACAGTTGGGGGAACAATCATGCTGACACGACGGCAGATCCGCATGCTGGTGCACCGGCATGGCCGGGAGATCATCGCGCACGAGAACATGATGATCGAACGCCGCTGCTACCAGCACGGCGCCGTGACCACCTTCGCGCATTCGATCCGCGTGGCCTGCCTGGCCGTATGGATGGCCGACCGGCTGCGGCTGTGGCGGCGCGTCGATCTGCGCTCGCTGATCCGCGCCGCATTGCTGCACGACTATTTCCTCTACGATTGGCACGACTGGGACAACGGCGAACACCGGCTGCACGGCTTCACCCACGGGCGCGCCGCCCTGGAGAACGCGATGCGCGACTTCGGCGACCTCAACCATGTGGAGCGTGACAGCATCGCACGGCACATGTTCCCGCTGACCCCGCTGCCGCCGCGGTACATCGAAGGGTATCTGGTCACGATGGCTGACAAGGTGAGCGCCACCCGCGAGACCCTGTCCCCGGACCGGTTCAGCAAACAGCCGAAGGCGCTGGGGCGCGGCGTTGCGGTTCGTCGGCCTGCGCTGCCGTCCGCGGCGGCCCGGAACCGTCGCGGTTGAGGGCGCTTATGCTTGCCGTCGAACACCTGTTCCTGTGGTTCCTGTTCTACTCGTTCCTGGGGTGGGTCTATGAGACGATTCTCGTGTCCGTGCAGGAACGTCGGTTCGTGAACCGTGGATTCCTCAACGGCCCGCTGTGCCCGATCTACGGGGTCGGCGCGGTGCTGGCCAGCCTGTTATTGGACGGGTTGTCCGGGCGCCCCGTGGTGTTGTTCCTCGCATCCGCGCTGGGGGCGAGCGTGCTGGAGTACGCCACGTCGTGGGCGATGGAACGGCTGTTCCATGCGCGATGGTGGGATTACACGGACTTCCGGTTCAACCTCAACGGCCGCGTCTGCCTGCTGGGGGCCGTGGTGTTCGGTCTGGGCGGCGTGGCGATCGTGCGGGTCGTCCAACCGCAGGTCGAGTACTGGACGGGACTGATGCCTCTGCCGGTGGTGCACTGGCTGTCGATCGTGTGCTTGTTGCTGCTGATCATCGACCTGACGGTTACGGTGGCTGGCATCGCGCATTTCGACGACAGCCTGGCCGCGTTCACCGACATCGTGCAGGGGTACGCGGCGAAGGCCGGCGACCATTGGCAGTGGGGACGTGACGCGCTGCGCGGCAGGATCCACGACTGGGCCGAATCCTCGCAGGAGATGCTGTCCGGCCTGCACGACGTGGCCACGCTGATGCTGAACGAGCAGCAGCGACGCATGATCGAATCGTTCCCGCACCTCAAATCGGTGAACTACGAGCGCGTGCTGGAAACCATCCGCGAGCTGCTGCGCCGCGACTGAGGGATCAGTCAACTGCGCTGTGTGGCTACGGCTTGCGGTACCGGAACCAGCGGAATGGTGGAATCCACCGCGGGCGCGGATATGGTGTCCGAGCCCTTGTAGTCGGTGATGCCGGCGCCGGTGTTGGGATGCTGCGCCGAATAGACCTGGTCGCAGCAATAGGCGACCAGCAGCACGGCGGCGACGACCGTCAGCACGCGTACGTTCGCACGGCGCAGCAGATCGTCAAGCGCCGGCGCCAGCAGGTAGACGATCGCCAGGCCGCCCAGACCGAAGGTGAGCAGGCCCTCGGCGCAGATGCGGCCGTTGAGGTTGAGGAAATACCCGGTGTAATCCCACCAGCGCTGGCCATCGTGCGTGACCTCCAGATACCAGGAGGAGAAATACTCGATCGCGCCGCACAGCGCCATCGCCGCCACGAATTCCAGCGCCGGCCTGCTGCGCAGTTTCTTGAGCAGCACGAGGATGGCGATGCCGCCGGTGCCGTAGATCGGCAGCCAGGGCCCGTGCAGGGTGCCGCGATTGACGAACATGCCTTCGGTGATGAAGGCGAGCGTGACCTCCCAGATCCAGCCGACGAAGCAGAAGATGAAGAACATCATCACCAGGTTGAGCACCGTGTAGCTGCGCGTGGCATCCGGGCCGGAGATCCGCTCCACCTTGGTGCCGATCGGGGCCGGGGCCAGCCGCCCGGGGTAGCAGCGGCCGTCCAGGATGTCCTGCGCGTGGTCGAGCGCATCCATCTGCGCCTCATGGCGCTGCCAGGCATCCACCTTGCCGTTGCGGCGCAGCGTGATGCCGAACCAGTCGGCCAGCAGCCCGGTGAACCCGGTCGGACGCTGCGCGTGCTCGCGGGATGTGGAGGCGATCGCCTCCGCGGCGTCGGCGTAGACGACCTCGACCGTCGCGCGGTCGGGGCGGACGAACAGCGCCTCGTCGCACAGCCGCTCGCTGCCCTCCACGCCGTTACCCTTGGCCAGGGCGCGCAGCCGCGCGTAATACTCGGCGAAGAACGCGGCCTGATAGCCGTTGAGCCAGAAGATGCCGACCAGACCGAACGTCAGCGCGCTCAGGACATGCCAGCCGATGAACGACAGCTGCATGACGAAGCACTCCCACTTGTGCCCCTTCATCATGCGGCGTGACAGGGTGATCGCCTCGTTGGCGCCCATCGTCGGATTCTCCGCCATGATGTACGGCACCAGGAAATAGGAATAGGATTTCACGAACAGTCCGATGATGGTGAACGACCACAGGATCAGATACAGCGTGGTCAGGAACATCGTCCAGGCCATATGCGGCCAGCGGCCGGTCTGGATCGGGTAGAGGAACCGGCGCAGCGGCACCCGCTCGTAGGTTCGGGCCTCCAGCATGATGCGCCGGATGACGATCGTGTAAGTCTCCTGGACGAACAGCCACCCGAAGAGGTACACGATGAGGCTGATGACGATCAGCGTGATGATGCCGGCGTCGGGCGATTGCAGAATCGAACGGGCGGCATCCGAGACGGTCAGCAGGATGCTGCCGGAGGAGAAGGAGTTGAGCACCGAGGCGAAGACGCCGCGGGACCGGCCGAGCACGGCGATGGTGTCGGCATCCCGGATGTCCTGTTCGTTGCGCGATACCTCGTCGCGGACCTGGGCTTCATTGCCCGTGGCCATCTGGCCGAGCATGGTCCCGAGCCGTTCGGCGGTCTGATCCACAACGGTCGGCTGCGCCATGGTCGGATCCTCATAGGTCTCCACCCACAGCGACGAGGTGTATTCCACCCCGATGAGTGCGGCGATCAGGCACATGACCACGATCAGCCAGTATCGCCGTTTGAATACACCCTTGGCCGCGGCCTTCATGGCCTTGCGGTCCATCACCGTGTTCTTCTCCCTCTTGCTCATATCCCCACAGTATCAGCAGCCCGCAGTGTCGGCCTCTGCTGTCAGACTGGGAACGCCTGCAACCACAGGCGTCAAACCGATACAACTCGATAGGGAGAATGGAACAGCAATGGCTCACGTCATCGACTTCAAGGAGGCCGGGTTCGACACCCTCCTCGATGAACTGGAATGGCGCGGGTTGATTTCCCAGTCCACGGACCGGGAGCGACTCGCCGAGGCACTGAACGGTGAGCCGATCACGTATTATTGCGGCTTCGATCCGACCGCCCCCTCCCTGCACATCGGCAATCTCGTGCAGCTGATCAACATGCGCCATCTGCAGGCGGCCGGACATCACCCGATCGCGCTGGTCGGCGGCGCCACCGGTCTGATCGGCGACCCGCGCCAGTCCGGCGAGCGCACGCTCAATCCCAAGGACGTGGTGGCCCAGTGGGCCGAACGCCTGAAATCGCAGATTGGCGGCATCCTGGAGACCGAGGGCGCCAACCCGGTCCGGTTCGTCAGCAACTACGAGTGGACCGCGAACATGACCGTCATCGACTTCCTGCGCGACGTCGGCAAGAACTTCCGCCTGGGCACCATGCTGGCCAAGGACACGGTGGCGCGGCGTCTGAACTCCGAGGACGGCATCAGCTTCACCGAATTCAGCTATCAGGTGCTGCAGGGCAACGACTACCTGCATCTGTTCGACGAGTACCGCTGCACGCTGCAGCTGGGCGGCAACGACCAGTGGGGCAACCTGACCTCCGGCCTGGACCTGATCCACAAGGTGCGCGGCGTGGACGTCAACGTGTTCACCAGCCCGATCATCACCGACGCCCAGGGTAAGAAGTTCGGCAAGTCCGAGGGCAACGCCGTGTGGATCGATGGCACGATGCTCAGCCCGTACCGCTTCTACCAGTTCTGGTTCAACCGTCCGGACGTGGAGATGGAGAGCCTGCTCAAGGCGTTCACGTTCCTGCCCAGGGCTGAGATCGAACGGCTTGTCGAGGAGAGCCGGACCAATCCCGGCGCCCGTGAGGCGCAGCGCACGCTGGCCTGGGAGGTGACGAGCTTCGTGCACGGCGAGGCGGCCACGCAGGCGGCGATCGACGCGTCCGCCGCGCTGTTCGGCCGCGGCGGCGACCTGGCGTCCATTGACGAGGCTACGCTTGAGGCCGCACTGGACGGGTTGAAGGTGGAGAACGAGGACGGCTCCAAGGACTTCGCCCGCGTGGCCGTGGGCGACCGCGTGACCGAGGCCGGCGTGAAGGCGGGCCTGTTCAAGTCGATCTCCGAGGCGCGCAAGACCATCAAGTCCGGTGGCGTGTACCTGAATAACGTGCGTGTGGACGACGAGGAGCAGGTGCTGGGCGAATCCGATCTCCTGCAGGGGCGGTTCGCGCTGATCCGCCGCGGCAAGAAGGCGCTTGGCGTGGTGGCGGCCCGCTGACGATTGACATTTCCGATCCATGACGGTGTCCCGCCGTTGAGGCCCCGAGGGCCGACGCGGCGGGACACCGTGCGGTTCGGGCAACGATGTAGGCTATCGGTAACGATGAACGGCCGTTGACAGCAGCGGCGGATGAAAAGGAACGACATGGCAGAAGGCAACAACAATCACGCTTCGCACGGTGGCCGCTCGTACGGCGGCCGCAAGCCCGGCTCCGGCCGCCCCGGCAATCGCGGGGGCAAGGGGTTCAAGCCGCGCGGCAACGGCGGCAAGAGCTACGGCGACAAGGGGTTCAGGCCGCGCCGTCACGATGACAACGGCGGGTACCGTCGCCACGATGACGCACGGCATGGTGCCGGTGACGGCGAGCGCCGGTTCCACCGTGACGGTGAACGTCATTACAACGGCGAGCGCCGGTTCCACCGCGACGGTGAACGTCATTACAACGGTGAGCGTCGGTTCCACCGTGACGGTGAACGCCGTTACAACGGCGAGCGCCGCTACAACGGTGATCGTCACTACAATGGTGACGGCGAACGCCGCTACAACGACGGTGAGGGCGAGCGTCGTTACGGCAACGGCGGCCATCGTAACGGACAGGGTGGCGACAACCGTTCCTTCCATCACGGCAACGGGCAGGGCAATCGTTCCGGCTTCCGTCGTAACGGCCAGCATGGCGGCGACAATCCGCGCTATCGTGACGGCGGCCGCGATGGATTCCGCGACCGGAACCGTCCGTATCATCAGGACCGCCAGGACCGCCGCCACGACGGGCAGGCCCGCGACGAGCGTCGGGAGTTCACCCCCGAGGAGAAGCGCCAGTACCGTGAGGCCAAGCGCGGCGAGTACATGTCCAAGCCGCGCCGCAATTCCGACGGCACGATGAGCTTCCCCTCGCAGAACCCGTATACCGACCGCCGTCCGGGAGAGCCCAAGATGCCCAAGGGGCTCGAATGGTCGATGCTTTCCAAGGACGAACGCGAACGCCTGCGTGGTCTGTCGAAGGAGCATGCCGAGAACATCGGCCTGCATATCCTGGCCGCGTACGCGCAGGAGGAGAACGATCCGGAGAATGCGCTGGCGCATGCCAAGTGGGCCGCCAAGCAGGCATCCCGCATCGACATCGCCCGTGAGACGCTGGCGTTCATCGCCTACCGTCAGGGCGACTACAAGCTGGCGATGCGCGAGTTCCGCACCGCCTACCGCATGAACGGCTTCCTGGATTATCTGCCGTTCATCGCCGACTGCGAGCGCGGCGTGGGCAATCCGAAGAAGGCCATCGAGCTGGCCATGTCGGACGACGCCAAGTATCTGCGCGGCGAGGCCAAGGCCGAGATGTTCCTGGTGTACGCCGGCGCCCTGGGCGATCTGGAGATGTGGGACAAGGCCGTTCAGATCGTGCATACGCTGGGCCGTTCCAAGGGATTGGCCGGCGCCTACCGCATGCGCGCGGTCCAGGCCGAGCAGTACTTCCTCGAGGAGGCCGGACGCACGGACGAGGCGGTGGCCCTCGACACGATGCTGGACAAGCTGGAGATGCAGTACGCCGACGTGGACGAGGACGAGACCGACGAGGACGTGCTGATCGACTACGATCTGCAGACCATGTCGGAGGACCTGATGGAGGACCTCGGCATCACCGCCGACGACGCGCGCTTCGCCCCGGACGACGAGGCCGACGACGGCGAGCACGGCGAGGACCAGGTCGATGGGTCCGACACCGACGACGAGTCGGGCGAGGACGAGTCGGAGGACGCCGATTTCACCGTGGACGACGAGGTGCGCGAGATCCTGGCCGACGCCGGCATCGACGATGACGACACCGAATCCGACGACGAGAGCGAACTGCCCGCGCAGGAGGCGCAGGACGGCGCCTCATCCGTGGTCGAACCCGCCACCGGCGAATCGGACGCCGACCAGCCGCAGGACGACTCCACCGAGCCGGCCTCCGACGAGGACTGACGGCATGCCGGCGTACCT
>SAMEA3387493__coassemble_1701_pt1 | contig 11676 bp, 9 predicted proteins | sample SAMEA3387493__metabat2_low_PE_004 | metagenome-assembled genome bin SAMEA3387493 (sample SAMEA3387493) | Felis catus | biome: Faeces | place: United Kingdom | collected 2012
CGGCACCGGCGGACGGCGGCGCGGACGTCGTGGCCGCGAACGCCGACCACGTCAACGCCATGCTCAGTCTGGCCACGCCGAGGGAATCGACCGACGACGAGTCGTCCCCCGACTACATCGAGACCCCGCGTTCCGCCTCGTCCGCCACGGCCGTCTCCACCCACATCGACCGTGAGGTCAAGGTCGGCGACGAGGATCTCAACCTGCTGCGCGCCTACCCCACGCTGTCGCTGCACGACGTGACCTACCGCGACCGCAAAACCGGCCGCACCCCCGTCGAACACCTGACCTGCGCGTTCGCGGCGGGCACGGTCTCCGCCATCCTCGTGCCCGACGGCGACGATATGGCGCGCACGGCGATGGTCGGCCTCCTGTCGGGATTGCTGATGCCGGAATCCGGCCACCTGATGAACCGCAGCGCGGAGTACCTCAGCATCGAACCGCTCGAACTGCGCGGACACCGCATCGGCCTGGTGCCGCAACGGTTCGCGGTGCGCGGCGACCTCTCGCCGGTGCGGAACCTCGTGTACGCCATGGACGCCTCCAACCGCAACTTCCTCAAGCCCAAGCCCGTGTTGGCCCGCGAACTGCTGCTGGCGTCCGGACTGGACGAAACGCTGTTGGATAACCGCGTCGATTCCCTGAACGAGGTCGACCGCCGTCGTGTTGCCATCGCACGCGCGGTGTGCTGCGAAGCGGAGATCGTGGTGCTTGACGAACCGTTGGATGGACTGGAGGACGGCGAGCGCGACACCATCATGGAACTGCTGCGCGGCATCGCGCACGGCGATCCGAAGCGTTGCGTGGTGGTCGTGACGCAGGACGCCGCCGTTGCGGAATCGGCGGATCAGACCGTCACGCTCTGACGGCAAACCGTGCCGTCGGGAGCCGCCAATCAGATCATGCGCATGTGCCAGTGCTCGGCGAGCGCCGGCACGTCGGGTATGCCGTATTCACGGACCAGGTCGAGCCAGCGTCGCTTGTTGTCCTCGCCGAAGCGGGCGGCGCGGGCCGTGTAGGCGTCGGCGGACACGAACTTCGGCGGCACGGATTTGCTGTGGTACTTGTCCGCCACCATCACCGCCTCCTGCTCCAGATTGAGCGGCACATAGTCGTCGGGCGGCAGCGGCAGGCCCTGGGCGATGACGCTCTCGCGAGTGAGTCCCACGCCGGTATGGTTGCGCGCGAATTGCGCGATCGACTCGTCCACGCCCTCCTCAAGCAGGTACTCGTAACCGAGCAGACCGTGCAGGATGTAGCGTTTCTTGCTGAACTCCAACGGTTCGCCGTTGCTGCCGTTATGCTTCTTCTTCAATACGCGGTAGGTGCCGATGTCGTGCAGCAGGCCGCCGATCACCACCAGGCGTTCGTCGATGAGGCGCGGCGGTACGGTGCCGCCGCTCACCCCGTCCGTAGGAGCCGCGACCGCGACTCCGATATTGTCCGAATCGGGGGATTCTGACGTATGAGCGCTCACATCTCGGCCTACAACGCAAGAATCTGGGGATTCGGACACAACCACATGCGGGGCTGCCGAAGCGCGCTCCGGCAGCCCCGGGTAGTGCCCGGTCCGTTCCGGCGCATCGGCGGGCAGGGTGCAGCGGCGCATGAACAGGGCGTTGCGACGGCGGGCCAGTCGGCGGGCGATGTCGGCGACGATGACACAGTGCGTGTGAATCAGGTCGTAGGCCGCCTGGGAGGGGGCGATCTTGCGGTGGAGTTCGTCGATCTGTTCCATAGTGGGGATGGTGCCGCTCATACCGCCATTCTATGCACGAAACTCCGGATTCCGCAGACCAGGCGCCGGGCGGTCCGTCATCCATCCCAAGCGGGTATGCCGCGGGCGGCACGCGGCTCGCACGGGATGACCGAACATGCTGCGAGGGCTTACCCTAGTAAGTATGGAAATTCATGTTTTGGACCACCCGCTGGTGGAGCACAAGCTCACCGTCCTGCGTGACAAGAACACCTCGTCCGCCACGTTCCGCGAACTCGTCTCCGAGCTGGTCATGCTCGAGACCTACGAGGCCACCCGCAACATCGATGTTGTGGATTGCCCGATCGAGACACCGATCTGCCCGATGGTCGGCAAGAAGCTGTCCGACCACCCGCGTCCGATCATCGTGCCAGTGCTGCGCGCCGGCCTTGGCATGCTCGACGGCATGACCCGCATGCTGCCGACCGCCGAGGTCGGGTTCCTCGGCATGAAGCGTGACGAGGAGCATCCCACGCAGCAGATCACCTACGCGAACCGACTGCCGGACGATCTGACCGGCCGCCAGTGCTTCCTGATCGACCCGATGCTCGCCACCGGCGGCACGCTGGTCGCCGCCACGCACTACCTGGCCGAGCGCGGTGCCAAGGACGTGACCGCCGTGTGCATCCTGGCTGCGCCGGAGGGCATCGAATTCGTCGAGAAGAACATCGACCCGTCCATCGACTTCAAGGTGGTGGTGTGCGCGGTGGACGAGGCCCTCAACGAGAAGGCCTACATCGTCCCCGGTCTGGGCGATGCCGGCGACCGCCTTTATGGCGTCATCGACTGAGCCTGTCCGCTTGTTACGGAAAATCCCGGCTACCGAATACCTGGTGGCCGGGATTTTTGCTACACCACGCCCGATGCACCCGGGCCATTTGTGACTCTGCGATATCGCGGCTGTGATGCATGGTCCCAGAGCCGCGAAATTCCCATTCTTGCGAGACATCGCAGAGTCACGAAGTATCAGAGTCCGGAAACAGGACCCGAAGATATGGTGGTCGAACCAGGCATCGCATTCGGCCCGGCTCACATATCCGCGAACGACACCAATCGCACGTTCCCGTCCTCCGCCGCACGCGCCCGAAGTCGGTCGGTGAACCCGGCTTTGGAGAACAACATGTAGTCCTTGCGCTCCATATCCACCAGCGCACTGCGGTACCGCAACTGCTCAAGCTCGGGGATATCGGTCGATTTGCCGCGCCATTTGCATTCGCAATACAGACGGCGGCCGGACGGCTTGCCGTCCGCGACGATGTCGATCTCCTCCTGCCGCTTGGTTCGCGGATCGCCTCCCCACCATCGGCCCATATGGGTGAGCAGGAACGGCACCCGGTCGGTTGCAGTATTGGCCCATAGCCACTGGCGGCATATGTCCTCGAACACGCCGCCCATGTAGTTCGGCAGATCCTTCATGATGAGCTGGACGGCGATATCGGCATGTCCCGACTCGATCAGTGACATATTGTCGGGGATATACCGATACCAGAAACGAAAGAGCAGGTCCTCGATCCGCCAGATGCCGCGACGGCTCCCCTCGGGATAAGGTGTCTCCTTGACGATGATGTGCAGATCCGACAGGTTGCGCAGATAATGGGAGAGCACGGTTTGTTCGATATGGGAGCCGTTGGCTATCTTGACGCCGCTGCTCGCCCCTGACGCGATGGTCTGGATGATGTTGTTGTACTCAGCCGGCTTCCGCAGCTCCTCCTGCAGCAGCTTGCCGGGCTCTTCAAAGAGGTAGGCCGAAGGGTCCAACACGTTCCAACGCAGGTTTTCCTCCAGGCTCACGCCGTCATCGAACTGGATGAGATATTGGGGGATGCCGCCCGTTATCCCATACACCACGGCGGCGTCCTCCTTGCCCATATCGGGCACGAAACCACGGCTTTCGCGATAGTCGAACGGCATCACCTTGATCTGCGCGGTCCGACGCCCGTACAACGGGCTCTGATACCCCAGCACCTGGCGCTCCATGAAACTCATACTCGACCCGGAGAGGATGAGCATGAGCTTGCCTGTTCCATGATGTTGGTCGATCAACTGCTGGAGCAGTGAGGACACCATCGGCTCCGCCTTGGCCAGATACGGGTATTCGTCAATGACCAGGATGAGACGATCGCGTTCGGCCATGCGGAACACATCCTCGAACGCATCCCTGTAGTCCTCATACACGGGCGAGCCCACGCTGTTCAGCCCGTTGCGGTACCGCGCGATGCTGGCGCTGAGCCCTTTAAGGTTGCGTTCAGCGCCGTTCTCGGTGGCGGTATAGAAGATGGCGGGCTTGTCTTGAACGAATCGATTGATCAGAGCCGTTTTGCCGATCCGGCGACGCCCGTACACAACGACGCACTCGAACTTCCCACTATCATAACGGCGCTGCAGCATCCGCAACTCGGTCTCGCGTCCGATGAACCCCACCATGATGCAGCCTTTCTGCAAGTACAATACTTAGTATTATACTTTACAGTACCGTACTTTCATAAAATTGCGCCCCGCGTAACCAGGAAACCCGCAAACGCAACCGCAAACGAGGCCACCCGACCCCACTCCCCACCCCGACACACCCGGCCTGCGCGGACTCTGACACATCGTGACTGTGATACATTCCAGAAAACGGCGGAATAACGCCAGTCTCTGAAAGTGTCAGAGTCACAAAAGTGTCAGAGTCCGCACAGGCCGGGCGTGTCTCAGTGCTCGTCGGGGACGAACGACTCGAAGATGTGGTGATCGAACCAAGCGTCGCATTCGGCCACCTCGTCGCGGCTGCGCACGGTCCAGGAGACCGGCACCGCGCCCAACGCACGGTTCAGGCGTACCTGCGGGGAACCACCGCTGCGCCAATCGCACGCCACGAAATCCGGACGGGACAGCCAGTTGAACAGCAGCCGACCCGCGGCCCAATAGGTCACGTCGGTCTGCCCCAACGGCAGCGGCTCGATCAACTGGCCGCGGCACACCTCCGGACGATGCTCCCTGTACCAACGCATCGCCATCGGATGGAACGACTCCACCACATACGGACCCGCATACGCCTGCAACAGTGCGTCGCCCTTCTCCATCAGCTCCTCGCAACGCGGCATCCAATCACTGCCATCGATCTTGTATTCCGCAATCAGCGGCACGCGGCCCGCCACCACCTTGAGCACGTCCGAGAACAGCGGCACATGCTGGTAATACCCCAGCGGCGGCTTGGCCGGGGTCACCACCAGGCCGGGGGCCTCCACCGCGTTCGGCACCGGCTCGGCCAGCTCGCAGCCGGGGCGCGACGGCGTGGGATACAGCGGGATCCGGGTCAGCTCGTCATAGGTCAGGTCGCAGATGCGGCGCGGATCGCCCGCCACACGCATCAGCGTCTCATCGTGGGCCACCACCACCTGGCCGTCCATCGTCAACTGGATGTCGAGCTCGATGCCGTACCCGGCCTCACAGGCGGCGGCGAACGCGGCCAGGGAGTTCTCCGGGGCGATCGGGCCGACGCATTCGGGCGTACCGTAGCCGGCCTTCATCGCCATCCGGCGCGCCAAGGCCACGTACTCCCCGCTTTCAGCCACATACTGCGCGGTCAGGCCGGAACCGGCGTCGTGCAGGCCGCGATGCGCGTACCAGACGTCCGGAATCGACGGCACGTAGTTGTCGCGCTTGTCGGAGAAACTGCGCGGGGCGATCGCCCACGCCGCGGCACCCGCCGCAGCCGCGCCGGCCAACAGCACCTTACCGAACATCCCACGTTCCGCCATGATGCTCCTTCCTCGGGTCGGATGGTCCACTGCTACCGAGACTAGCCGCACGCCCCGTCTTTGCCGGGGTCGCGGCAGGGTTCCGGCATGGCACCAGGCTCCGTGATCCGGATGCGGGTGAAGTATTCGGTGTCGTTGTCATGGTCGATGCGTGCGCCGAGATGCCGTTGCACGGCAAGCGACGCGGGATTGTCCTTGTTCACGGACAGGTACGCCTCCTTGATGCCGTACTCGGCCAAGGCTATCGCGAGGATCATGCGCAGTCCGGCGGTGGCGTAGCCGCGTCCGCGATACTCGGGCGCGATGCCGTAGCCGATATGCCCCGCGCCTTCGCGCAGACGATCGTTGAGACGGTGCCGCAGGTTGAAGATGCCCACATAGTCCCCGCTGTCGTTCACCAGGATGTACTTGGTGGCGGGCACGTACCCCTCCGGGAGATTGCGGCCGGCGTGCATATCCTCGACCTTGCGCATGTATTGGGCGAATTCGTCGCGACTCAGGCCATACGCATCGTTGGCGAACCCATGCTCGTCCGCTTGGAATTTGCCGAACAGCTCGTATGCCCTATCCAAGCCGCCAGTCCATGCCTTAATCAGCTTCATGCCGCCATGGTAGCGCGGATCATCGGGGAATGCGGGGGGGCAGTACCACGTTTACGGAGCGGTGCGGTTGACGCACGAGCCCGAATCGTAGCGCCCACTCACACGCGCCTCAGCGCCTCTTGGAACGACGGCCCTTGAAGTAGATGTCGAAGACGATCCACACGGACAGCACGAACGCCACCACGTAGCCCATGAACCCGACCACGGGGATGCCGAACACGATCGGCGGCACACCGGCGAAATACACGATCGACGAACCCACATACAGACCGACCACGATCAGCGCCATCGTCAGTCGGTTGACCATCTCGGAGAGCATGCGCATCGGCTCCTCGGCGCCGGCCAGCTCCATATTCACCCGCAGCTGGCCGCGCGTGAGCATGCGCGCCGCCACCTTGGTCTCACAGAGCGCGCCGAGCAGGCCGTGCAGCGCCGCATGCGCCTCGACGCCCAACGACTTGACCTCATCCGCGGCTGCGCGGTCCAGGGGCTTCGACGTGGCGATGTGCTCCGAGATGATCTCGATCATGTTCACGTCGGGGATGAACTCGTCCAGCAGCCCCTCCAGCGTGACCAGCGCGCGGGCCACCGTGGTCACCGTGCTCGGTACCTCGATGCCGTGCCGCTGCGCCAGCTGGGTCAGCGCGGTCACGAACGAGGCCAGGTCCAGGTCCTTCAGGTCCACGGTGCCGTATTCGGCCACAATGGTGTCCAGATCGGCCAGCAGCGCCGGATAGTCGGCCGCATCGGACTCGGTGCCGGCGAATCGCAGCAGGCCGTCGGCGAGCGCCGGCGAGTCCTGCTTGGCCACGGCGAAGATCATCTGCTTGAGCACCGAACGGGTTTTGGCGTTGAGCCGGCCGGTCATGCCCAGGTCGATCAGGACGATCTGCCCGCCGGCGATGATGATGTTGCCGGGGTGCGGATCGGCGTGGAAGAAGCCGTCGTCGAGCACCTGGGTGGCGTAGTTGTCGACGAGCTTGGTGCCGATCTCCTTCAAGTCGTATCCGGCGGCGATCAGCTGTTCGGGGTGCGAGACGGAGATGCCCTCCACATAGTCCATCACCACCACATGCTCGGTGCACAGATCCATGTAGGGTTTCGGGCAGTCCATGTAGACGTAGGGCTGGCAGAAGCGTTTGAACTCGGCCAGGTTGCGGGCCTCCACGAGGAAGTCCGTCTCGGATTCGAAGGTATCCCAGAGCTCCTCGACCACACCGCCCAGGTCCACCACCTGCGCGCTGGGCATGACCCGGGTGGCCAGACGGGCGATCGAACGCATGATGGAGACGTCCTGGGCCATGGTCTCACGCACACCGGGGCGTTGCACCTTGACGGCCACGTCCTCGCCGGTGAGCAGTGTAGCCCGATGCACCTGGGCCAGCGATGCGGAGCCCAGCGGGGTGGGGTCGATGTGCTCGAAGATCTCGCCGATGGGGCGTCCGTATTCCGAGGACAGCGTCTCCAAGACTGTCTGGTACGGCATCGGGTCGGCGTCGGCGCGTAGTTTCGCCAGTTCGTCGCAGAATGCCTGCGGCAGGATCTCGGAGCGCATCGAGAGAATCTGTCCGACCTTGACGAAGGTGGGGCCGAGCGCCTCCAGCATGAGCCGCATCTTGACCGGGGTCAGGCCGTGGATGACGTCGAATTGGTTGGCGATGCGGGCGATCTGCCAGAGTCGTTTGAGTTTGTTGCGCCGTGTCAGATGGTACCGCGCGGCGAACGCGTCGTTGCGGCGGGATCCGAATAGGCCGATGAGTTCGGCCACTTCCGCGTCGGGGGTGCCGGGAGCGTACTGGCGGCCATGCGTGTATGGAGACGCCGATATGGGGGCGCCCGACGCAGAGACATCCGGTGCGACGGTATCCGACGTGGGGATATTCGATATCGGCTTATTCGACGTTGAAGCGTCAGGCCGGTTTGTTGCGCCCGATGGCTGCCGACCGGTCTTGGGGGATGGGGATTCGTTGCTCATTGCGGCATCAGCAACCGTCCGATGCGCTTGCGCGACACCGGACGGTTATAGGTGGAAGAGCCTTACTCGGCCTGATCGGCCTTGGCCTCGTGCTCTTCCTTGACCTCTTCAGCCTTGCGCTTGAGCTCGGTGTTCAGGGCCTTGCCCTGCTCAACGGTCAGCTCGCCCTTCTTGACCAGATCGTCAACGATTTCCTGACCCTTCTCCACCGTGGTGGCCAGGGCGCCGACGCCCGCCAGAAACACCTTGCGCAGGCCTTCACCGAAATCGAAATCAGCCATCGTGTCCTCCTTTGAACGGATGTGGTTCCACTCTACCGCACCTCGCACTTCATGCCGGTTCAACATTCGAGGGACGATATCGAAAAAACGGCACAGTGGCGTCAAGCCATCCCTTATCGGAAAAAGTGTGTTATGCAACACTTTTCCGCATACCCGTGCAGGGGATGGGAAAACAGCGCTTTCCGACGGAACGCTTACCGCGGCCTGCCGGCGGCCACGGCCCTGGCTTTGGCGGCGATTCCGTCGATGCGCGCGAGTTCGGCGACCCGGTCCTTGCTCTGTCGCGGTTCGAATGCGCCGTAACGCCGTTCCGCGGCCGCGCGGATGAGGAAATCCGCAATGGCCGGGTTCTTGGGCAGCAACGAACCGTGCATGTAGGTGCCGATGACGTTGTTGACGCGAGCGCCCTCGGTGCGGTCCTCGCCGTTGTTGCCGGTGCCGTCATGGTCCACACGGCCCAGCGGTTCGACGCCCGGATCGAGGAAGGTCTGCCCGGAATGGTTCTCGTAGCCGATGATGTCGCCGAAGTGCGCGGAATGTTCGACGAGGTTGCCGATCATGCGCACGTCGCGCCCGATGGTGTGGGCGCCGATGATGCCGATGCCGTCGAGCCGGGTGCCGTCGATTGTCTCGAAGTAATGGCCGAACAGCTGGTACAGGCCGCAGATCATCAGCATCGGCACGCCATCCGCGGCGAAGCGGCGCAGGTCGTCGGCGCGGGCGAACAGGTCGTCGATGATCTTCTTCTGCCCGGTGTCCTGTCCGCCGCCGCCGAGGATCATGTCCACGTGCTCCGGCCACGGGTCGCCCTGGTTGATCTCGTGGATGCGCGGCGCATACCCGTACAGCGCGAGCCGCCTGGCGACGGTGAGTACGTTGCCGGAGTCGCCATAGATGTTCATATCCTTGGGATACAGGGAGACGACGTCGATGACGCCGGCAACCCCATTGGTCTCGTTGGTTTCGCTCATCGTCGCTCCTTAACGTCCCACGCCGGCATCGGCGACTTCGGTCATGCGGCCAAGCCGTGCACGCACGGCGAGCATGGCGGTGTATGTGCAGTAGATATGCTTCGGCGTGCCCGGATCGGCGGTCACGAACCGTTCGACGGCCTTATCCAGTTCCGTATCAACCTCGGCGACCGGCACCTGGTCGTATTCGAGGCGCAGCGCCATATCCCACGCGCGCACGCCGGAGACCATCGCCACGCCGGTGCCGCGCAGGCTGGTGAAGTCCACGTCCCACAGCCAACTCATATCACGGCCATCGGCGTATTCGTCGTTGATGCAGATCATCGTGTCATGTCCTTCGGGCGGGAACGATGCCAGCGACAGGCGGAAACCCATCGGGTTCTTGACCAGCAGCAGTTCCACAGTGGAACCGTTCACATCGATCGATTCCCCGCGGCCGAACGCGGGGGTGACCGTGGATAGTGCCGCCAGCAAGGCGTCGGTATCCGACTGTGCGACCAATGCCATGCGTGCGGCGGATGCGTCAGTATCCGGCGCGCCCGTAGACTCCTCCCCGGGCGTTCCGATCGTGCCGCGGCGGATATCCGTCAGCACGGCACGCACCACGGCGAGTGCGGCCGCGGCGTTGTACAGGTTGTAGACGCCTTCGAGTCGGACCGGCGTGGTCAGGTCGGCACCGTCGATGCGGAACGTGGCCTGATGGTCGCCGACAGCCATCAGCGTGACATCGGCGGGAAGCGCTTCGGGAGTACGTCCACCGGCGTCGGAATCCCCGTCAGGGCAGGATTGGCCGGCCTTGTCAGCGGCGTCCGAGCCGTCGGATGCGGCGGCGGATGCCTGGCCGGACTCCATGTGCTCGGCGGCGGTTCCGAGTCCCGGCAGGCTCACCGTGGTGGCCATGTCGTCGTCGGAGGGGAAGAACGAGCGCAACGAGGCATCCAGTCCGAAGTAGCGGACCGAGGCCGTGGCGGGCGCCACATCGGCGAGCGCGGCGATGCGCGGGTCCTCGCGGTTGAGCACCACGGTGCCGGTGGTGGCTTCGGCCACGCTGCTGAGCAGGCGGGCGGTATTGTCGATCTCGCCGAAGCGGTCGAGCTGGTCGCGCATGACGTTGAGCAGCAGGCAGTAGCGCGGCTTGACCTGGCGCACGAAGTGCACGGCGTAGGCCTCGTCGAGTTCGAGCACGGCGATGTCGGCGTCCAGCCGGCCGCCGAGCGTGACCCGGTCCAGCAGGGCCGAGACCACGCCGCGGGTGAAGTTCGAGCCGGTCGGATTGGTGAACACCTTCAGCCCGAGGTTCTCCAACACGCTGGCCACCATGCGCGTGGTGGTGGTTTTGCCGTTGGTGCCGGAGACCAGCACCACGCCAAGCGGCAGTTGGCCGAGCGTGCGCGCCAGGAAACCGGGGTCGATGGTTTCGGCGATCTTGCCGGGGAAGGCGCTGCCGCCGGAGTGCGCGAGCCGCGCCGCCTTGCGCACGGCCTTGCCGATCAGCGGGGTGGCGAAGGCGTGCCAAGGGCGGCGAGTCTTCGCGTCCACAGGCGACGGCTCCGTGACGGTTGTCTGGTTCTCGGCGGCCGGCTGCTGCACGGCGGACGACCGCCGCGCGTCCGCCGGCTCCTGAACTGTCGTATTCCGCGATGCCATCATCACACCCCCTGATTGTTGTAATCCTGCGGCATGTCCTTGAATTTCGAGGTCGCACCGAGGAATGCCAGATGGAAGGTATCAGTCGGACCGTTACGGTGCTTGGCCATGATGATGTCGGCTTCGCCCGGACGGTCCTCCTTGTCGTAGAAGTCGGGGCGGTGCACGAGGAACACCACGTCGGCGTCCTGCTCGATCGAGCCGGATTCGCGCAGGTCGGACAGCTGCGGCTTCTTGTCGTTGCGCATCTCGGGGCCGCGGTTGAGCTGGGAAAGCGCCACAACCGGCACCTCAAGCTCCTTGGCGAGCAGCTTCAGCGCACGGGAGAATTCGGAGACCTCCTGCTGGCGGCTTTCCACGCGCTTGCCCGAGGTCATCAGCTGCAGGTAGTCGATGACCACGAGTTTCAGGTCGTTGGTCTGCTTGAGCCGTCGGCATTTGGCGCGGATCTCCATCAGGCTCATATTCGGGCTGTCGTCGATGAACAACGGCGCGTTCTGCATGCGGTTCCAGAACTTGTTCAACGTGTTCCACCGTTCCGGCGTGATGTCGTCGGCGCGGCGCAGCGCGACCAGCGGGATGTCCGTTTCGGCGGAGATGATGCGCTGCGCCAGTTCCGTCTTGCTCATCTCCAGGCTGAACACGATGGAGGTCAGGCCGTGGTGCAGCGAGGCGGCACGGGCGAAGTCGATGCCGAGCGTGGA
>SAMEA3387493__coassemble_1847_pt1 | contig 9931 bp, 8 predicted proteins | sample SAMEA3387493__metabat2_low_PE_004 | metagenome-assembled genome bin SAMEA3387493 (sample SAMEA3387493) | Felis catus | biome: Faeces | place: United Kingdom | collected 2012
GGTTATACACGTTGTTCGACCAGTTCTGCACGGTGGTGTAGCGCACGCGGGCGTGCTTCTCCACGATGATCTCCACGATGGCGGCGTGCAGCGAGTCGGTCGAGTAGATCGGCGCGGTGCAGCCCTCCACGTAATGCACGTAGGAGCCCTCGTCGGCGATGATCAGCGTGCGTTCGAACTGGCCCATATTCGGGGTGTTGATGCGGAAATAGGCCTGCAGCGGGATGTCCACATGCACGCCCTTGGGCACGTAGATGAACGAGCCACCCGACCAAGCGGCCGTGTTCAACGCGCCGAACTTGTTGTCGTCCGGCGGCACGACCGTGCCGAAGTACTTGCGCACCAGGTCCGGGTATTCACGCACCGCGGTGTCGGTGTCCACGAAGATCACGCCCTGGTCCTTCAGCTCCTGCTGGATGGAGTTGTAGATGACCTCGGACTCGTACTGGGCGGCCACGCCGGAGACCAGACGCTTCTTCTCCGCCTCGGGGATGCCCAGGCGGTCGTAGGTGTTGCGGATGTCGTCCGGCAGATCCTCCCAGGTGGCGGCCTGCTTGTCGATCGGCTTGACGTAGTACTTGAAGTCGTCAGCGTTGAAGCCGCTCAGGTCCACGCCCCAATCCGGCATTGGTTTGTCCAGGAACGCCTGATAGCCCTTGAGACGGATGTCGAGCATCCACTCGGGTTCGCCCTTGTCGGCGGAGATGGCGCGCACCACGTTCTCGTCGATGCCCTTCTTCGCCGCCTCGCCGGCCGCATCCGAATCATGCCAGCCGTACTCGTATTCGCCGAACTGGCTGATGATCTCGTCATCCTGCCTGATCTTGTCCTCGTTGACGCGGGACCGGCCGGCCACGTACTGGCTCATCTCCACGTCAGCCGCGGCGCCGCCCGTCTGCCCGGGCGACTGTGGCGTCATCTCGTCCGTCACTGCGCGCTGCCTCCTTCATACGAATTGCTTCCATCCGCAACACTAATGGAATCAGCGGGAAAACACTAGTATCCGCCCGAAAAATCATCCCCGAGCGGATGTGAGGAAGCTCACGGGGCATCAACGGAGTTGTTCGCCGTCCAATGGCATCCTCCGAAAAACAGACGGTGCCACACGAAAATCGTGTGGCACCGCAATCAGCACAGTACTGAATCGTCAGCGTTCGGACTGGTGGACCAGCGCGGCCCTGACCAGACCGGCGAACAGCGGGTGCGGCTTGGTCGGACGGCTCTTGAACTCCGGGTGCGCCTGGGTGGCCACATAGAACGGATGCACCTCACGCGGCAGCTCCACGAACTCGGTGAGCTCGCCGTCCGGGCTCTGGCCGGAGATCACCAGACCGGCCTCGCGCAGACGGTCCTTATAGGCCACGTTCACCTCGTAACGGTGGCGGTGCCGCTCGGTGACATGCGTGGTGCCGTACAGTTCGGCGACCAGCGATCCCTCCAGCAGCTCGGCCGGGTAGGACCCCAGACGCATCGTATGGCCCATGTCGCCCTTGCCGGCCACGATATCCTTCTGCTCCTCCATCGTGGCGATGACCGGATTCGCGCAGTTCGGATCGAACTCGGTGGAGTCCGCATCCTCGATGCCGAGCACATCGCGGGCGTATTCGATAACCATCGACTGCAATCCCAGACACAGGCCGAGCGCCGGCAGACCGTTCTCGCGTGCGAACCGCAGCGCACCGATCTTGCCCTCGATGCCGCGGATGCCGAATCCACCTGGCACCACAATGCCATCGACCTGATCGAGCGCGGCCGCCGCGCCCTCCGGGGTCGCGCACTTGTCGGCGGCCACCCACTTGACGTTGACCTTGGCCCAGTTGGCGAAACCGCCCGCCTTGATCGCCTCGGTGACGGACAGGTACGCGTCTGGCAGGTCGATGTACTTGCCGACGATCGCGATGTTGACCTCATGCTTGGGATGGTGCACGCGCTCCAGCAGATCGGCCCACTCGTCCCAGTCCACGTCGTGGAACGGCAGACCCAGCTCGCGCACCACGTAGGCGTCGAGCCCCTCGTCGAACAGGATCTTCGGCACGTCGTAAATGCTCGGCGCGTCCACGCAGTTGACCACGCCCTCCGAATCCACGTCGCACATCAGCGAGATCTTGTCCTTGATGGACTGGTTGAGCGGACGGTCCGAACGCAGCACCAGCGCATCCGGGGAGATGCCCAACTGACGCAGCATCATCACCGAATGCTGGGTGGGCTTGGTCTTCAACTCGTGCGCGGCGGAGATGTACGGCACGAGGGAGACGTGTACGAACATGCAGTTGTCCGGCCCCAGGTCGCGGCGCACCTCGCGCGCCGCCTCCAGGAACGGCTGGGATTCGATGTCGCCGACGGTGCCGCCGATCTCGGTAATGATCACGTCCACGTCGTCGGAGGCCTGGGCGCGCATGCGGGACTTGATTTCGTCGGTGATGTGCGGGATGACCTGCACGCACTGGCCGAGGTATTCGCCGGCGCGCTCCTTGCGCAGCACCGACTGGTAGATCTGGCCGGTGGTCACGTTCGCCTTCTGGCTGAGGAAGACGTCGAGGAAGCGCTCGTAGTGGCCGATGTCCAGATCGGTTTCGGCACCGTCCTCGGTCACGTACACTTCGCCGTGCTGGAACGGGTTCATCGTGCCCGGATCCACGTTGATGTACGGATCGAGTTTCTGCTGCAGCACGCGGATGCCGCGCGAACGCAGCAGACGCCCCAGCGATGAAGCCGTCAGCCCCTTACCCAACGACGAGACCACGCCTCCGGTGACGAAGATGTGCTTGGTGATATGTTCCTGTGCATTGCCATGATGTCTTCTAACCATGGGATTTCATCCTATCAACGATGCGTGACGTCTTGGTGACGTGTGTCCACGATGCAACCCTGTCTTGGTCACCCACGGCCTTGTGCGAAGCCGATTCAAGCCCCCTCCCCCGTAGTTTCCGATCATGGGACAAGACTCGCCACCATCTCCACATGCGGGATGCCGTCTTCCAGGAACTCGGCGGAATCGACGCGGAAGCCGAACCGTTCGTAAAAGCCGATCGCATGACACTGGGCCTCGATGCGCAGCGTTTCAGCACCATATTGTTCGCACGCGATCCAGATTCCCTCACGCATCGCCATCGCCCCGTATCCTTTGCCGCGGAACCGCGTCACCACACGGCCCAGACTCGCCTCCGGGAACGAGACGCCTGGTCGCAGCACGCGAAGTCCGGCAACCAACTTCCCCGTGTCATCGCACACCATGACCTGCCACGAGCCGGGGTCCTTGCCGTCGATGTCCTGATAGGCGCACTCCTGTTCGACCACGAACACCTCGGAGCGGAGACGGAGGATCTCATGCACCTCCGGCACCGTCAGTTCCTCGAACGGCTTGGATATTACACGGCACCTATTGCGCATCACACCTGTCGTCATTGATGAACCTAGATTCGTTCTCACGCCTCCAGGAGGTGCGCCACGGCTTCCAGGGCCAGGCGGTACCCGTAGAAGCCCATGCCGGTGATGGTGCCGGTGGCCACGGGGCTGATGACCGAATACTTGCGGAACGCGTCACGGGCGGACGGGTTGGAGATGTGCACCTCCATCAGCGGCAGTCCAGCATCAGTGACCATGTGTGCGGCGTCGGACAGCCCGTACGAGTAGTGGGTGAACGCGGCCGGGTTCATGACCACGGGCGTCTGTTCGTCCACGGCCCGGTGCATCCAACCGATCATCTCCGCTTCGTCGTCGGTCTGGCGGACCTCGACCTCAAGCCCCAGTTCCTCGCCCCAGGCCGTGCAGTCGCGGCGCAGCGTCTCCAGATCCTGATGGCCGTAGACGTCGGGTTCGCGGACGCCGAGGCGTCCGAGGTTCGGACCGTTGACGACGATGACCCTGCGTGCCATATTCAGTTCCTTTCTCATGGATTCCTCCTCCTTCGGCAAGGAGATTGCCACACATCCGGGCATCACGAGAGATTCATAATGGCCGGCGTGCGGACCGTTCACGGGCGGATGCGGCGAAACGCCTCCTCCACGGCCTCCATCGGCGGATTCTCCAGGTGGATGACGTGGCCGACGCGGTCCAACACCACGAACCGCAGCATGTTGCCGCGCGCCTTCTTATCCCGGTGCATCAGCGCCAGCACGTCGGACCACGCGCCGCCGCCCCATAAGGTCGGCAAGCCCAACGCTCCGAGCAGCGAGCGGTGATAATCCACCAGATCGCGGTCGATATACCCGAGCAGGTTCGACAGCTCCGCCGCGAACACCATGCCGACGGCCACCGCGTTGCCGTGCCGCCACCTGAAGTGCTCGATCTGCTCGATGGCATGACCGAGCGTATGCCCGTAATTGAGGAACTCGCGCAGCCCCTGCTCCTTCAAGTCGGAGGAGACGTGGTGCACCTTGACGCGCACCGTGCGTTCGATCAGTTCGCACACCACGTCCTTCAGCGGCGATTCCAGGAAGGTCGCGCCGTCGAACCCGCGCAGCGCCGCGGCATGGGATTCCAGGATCCGCAGGATCTCCTCGTCCATGATGAATCCGGATTTGGCCACCTCGCCGAGTCCTTCGATGAAGATGTCGTTGGGCAGCGAGGCCAACGTCCGCACGTCGGCGAGCACGCCGGCCGGCGTGTAGAACGAGCCGACCAGGTTCTTGCCCTGCGGCGTGTTGATGCCGGTTTTGCCGCCGGTGGACGCGTCGACCATCGCCAGCAGCGAGGTCGGGCAGTTCACGTAGCGCACGCCGCGCATCCAAGTGGCGGCGATGAACCCGGCCAGATCGGTGGCCGCTCCCCCGCCGACGCCCACGATCGCGTCGGAGCGGGTGAAGCCCTCCTCGCCGAGACGCTGCCAGACGCCGTTGGCCACGTCCACGGTCTTGCCGGCCTCGGCATCGGGTACCACGATGTCCACGACCTCGTACCCGCCCTGGCGCAGCAGCGCACGCGCATGATCGGAATGCCGCTGCACGGGTTGCGTATGGATCAGCGCCACACGAGTCACCCGATCCCCCAGCAGCTCGGGCAGGTGGCTCATCGCCCGCTCCCCGATGCGCACATCGTACGGGTCGATGCCGGAACCGGTCACGTGCACGGCTCGTTCGTCGATCATATCCTTCATCCTCCTTGCCGCCTGCGCCGGCGACAGACCGTAGGTATGCACCACCACATTCGCCACATCCCGGAACACCGGATCGCGCACCTGGTACAGCGACTGCCACCGTTCGTCGGCGTCGCCGTTGAGCATCGGCCGGCCGCCGCCGCGCCGGGCGCGTTCCATCGCCTCGCGGGGGTCGGCCATCAGATAGATCACCTTGCCGCCCCCGGATACGTACTCGGCCAGGCATTCGCGTACCGCGGGCGTCATCGGGGCACCCCCGCCCAGCGAGAAGATGCCGTCGAACTCGTTGACGGTTCGTCGGATCAGATCGCTCTCGACCTCACGGAACGCCGGTTCCCCATATCGCTCGAAATATTCGGGGATGGACATGCCCACCTGACGTTCGATCTCCACGTCCGCGTCGAGGAACGGCAGCCCCATCAGCTGCGCGGTCTCCCGTCCGACGCGGGTCTTGCCCGCGCCCATCATGCCGATGACCACGGCCTGCGGATGGTTCGTCATCGTCAGTTCCCTCCTCCTATCCGTCCGAGATAACGGATGATTTCACACCCGTCGTCGTCATGGTGCGATCCGCGCATCGCCGGGCACCAGACGACGGGCATCAGCGCATATGCTCCGGCCACGAGGCCAGGTACGCCTCGGCGTTGCGTCGGGTTTCGGCGATATTGTCGCCGCCGAACTTCTCCAACACATACCGCGCGATGGTCAGCCGCACCATGGCTTCGGCGACCACCGCGGCCGCCGGCACGGCGGTGGAGTCGGAACGCTGGTTGATGGCCTGCGCCGCCTCGCCGGTCAGCACGTCCACGGTGCGCAGCGCCTTGGGGATCGAGGGAATCGGCTTCATCGCCGCACGCACGCGGATCGGCTGCCCGTTGGACATGCCGCCCTCGATGCCGCCCGCACGGTTCGTCATACGCGTGATACGTCCGTCGCCGCCGACCATGATCTCGTCATGCGCCTGCGATCCGGGGCGCATGGCCTCCAGGAAGCCGTCGCCGATCTCCACGCCCTTGATGGCCTGGATGCCCATCAGCGCGGAGGCCAGGGCGGCGTCCAGACGACGGTCGGATTCCACATACGTGCCGATGCCGGCCGGCACGCCGTAGGCGATGACCTCGACCACGCCGCCCAAGGTATCGGCGTTGGCCTTCGCCTCGTCGATGCGCGCGATCATCCGCGCCTCGGCGGCCTTGTCGAGGGTCCGTACCGGCGAGGCGTCCAGGGCCGCCACATCGTCCGGCGCGGGCAGCGGGGCGGATGCGGGGTCCTCCACGCCCGCGCCTCCGATGGAGATCACATGCGCCACGGTGCGGATGCCCAGCGACTGCTCCAGGAACAACGCCGCCACGGCGCCGAGCGCCACGCGCGAGGCCGTCTCGCGGGCGCTGGAGCGTTCCAGCACCGGACGGGCGTCGTCGAAGCCGTATTTGCGCATGCCGGTCAGGTCGGCGTGGCCGGGGCGCGGACGGCTCAGCGGCGCGTTGCGTCCCTCGCGCGGCAGGTCGTGGTCGAGCGGGTCCGCGCTCATGACCTGGGTCCATTTGGGCCATTCGGTGTTGCCGATTTCGATGGCGATCGGCGAGCCGAGCGTCTCGCCGTGCCGCACTCCGGTGAGCAGCCGCACCTGGTCCTGTTCGAACTTCATGCGCGCACCACGCCCGTACCCGAGGCGGCGACGCGCCAGGGCGCCGACGATATCCTGCGAGGTGACCCGCACGCCGGCCGGCATTCCCTCGATCATGGCGACCAGCGCCTCGCCGTGCGACTCCCCTGCCGTCTGCCAACGCAACATGCCTGTACTCCTTGGTAAGTGGTGTTCCTTGCAACTTCGGTCTATCCTACCGGCATGGGCTACCTTGTTGCGCTGCCGAGTCTTCTATGTGGACTGGCGATCAGTGTTGAGGACATCCGATGCCGTCGGGTGCCGCGGTTGTGGGTGGCCGTGGGCTGCCTGCTGCAGCTGGTGGCCCTGATTGTGGCCGCGCTGCTGGGCAACGACCTGTTCCTGGTGCTGCAGGCGGCGCTGTTCGCCGTGCTGTGCGCCGCGGTGCAGTGCGGATTGGCGTTGGTCAGGCCCGGTGCGCTGGGTTTCGGTGATGTGACCGTGACGCTGCTGATGGGCCTGGCCGTGGGGACGGCCGGGCTATGGGGCGTGGTGGTCTGGTGGCTGGCGATGGGCGTGCTGGGACTGGTCTGGATGCTGCTGTGGCGACGGTTCGATTGGCAGGGGGACACCCCCTATGCGGGCAAGGTGCCGTTCGCGCCGGTGATCGTGGTGGCCGCGGCGGTGGCGCTGGGAGTCTGCGGATGATGCTGGATACCGTGTGAGGCGGCACCTCCCGCAGGATGACGCCGCCTCACACGGTATCGGGACCGATACGACCGATCAGTTCGCGTTGGGGTTGTTGTTCTTGTACTCGTCGCGAATCTGCCAGAACTCGTCCTCGGTGACGGCGAACTTGGTCTCGCCGGTTTGCAGGTTCGTGGTGACGAAATACAGCCAGTCGCCCGGCTCGGGGTTCATGGCGGCCTGGATGGCGTTGTCTCCCGGGTTGCTGATCGGGGTCGGCGGCAGGCCTTGATGGATGCGCGTGTTGTACGGATTGGTGTCGTCCGCCAACATGGCGTCGGTCAGTTCGGCCGCAGTGATGCCCAGCCCGTAGGCCACGGTGGTGTCCATGCCCAACGGCATGCCGGCATCGATGCGGTTGAGGATCACACGAGTGACCTTGCCGTAATACTCCTGCGAGTTGACCTCGGCTTCGGCGATGGAGGCCATGATCATGATCTTCTCACGCTCCTCGCCGGTCGGCACTCCCATCTCGTCGAGTTTGGCGATGCGGGCGTTGACCATCTGCGTCAGGATATCCGAGGCGCTCTGCCCCTCCGAAGGATTGTACGAACCGGGTTCCAGCCAGCCTTCGAAACTGCCGTTGGCCTCAGCGGGCAGGATGCCGGCTCCGTCCCCGTCGATGATCGATTGGAAGTCGCTTTCAGGCAGACCGGTGACCTGCGCCGCGTTGGCGATGACGTCGCTGACACGTTCGCCGGGCCTGACCTCGATGAACCCGCCAGCCTGCTCTTGATCGGACAGCACCGCCAACACGTCCGAAGCTTTCATCTGGTACTGCAGGCTGAACGTGCCCGGGTACAGCGTGGAGTTGCCGGCGATGCTGGTCAGTGCCTCGGGGGATTTGATGATGTCCTGCTTGGTCAGGTTCTGCGCCACCGTATGCCAGTCGCTGCCGCTTTCCACAGTGAATTGCACGCTGCCGTTGCCCGGCCCCGGATAATCCTCGACGACGACCTGGGCGGCCTCGCGGTCGCCCTTCCACTGCTTCAATGCACGGTATCCGAAGAACCCCGCCGCGCCGACCAACGCCAGAACGACTACCACCACAACGGCGGCCACAATCCGATGCCTTTTGCGCTCCGAACGTTTGCGGCGCATCTCACGCCGGGAACGCGGCGGACGCGGCGGCAATGCGGAGAACCCGTCACCGTCCGAATCGGACCACTGCGTGTTCTCTTCGAAGAAATCACTGAAACTATCGGACACGGGGTCGCTCCTCTTACCTGTTCTCTCTGCTATCCAACGCGGTCTGCAGTATCACCACCGCCGCCTGCTGGTCGACCACAGACCGATGCTGCCGGCCACCGATCTGGGCATCATGCAGCAGCCGATGCGCGCTGACGGTGGTCAGTCGTTCATCCACCAATGTTACAGCCGGAACGGCCGTCAACGCGAATTGGCCGTCATCCAGGAGGGCCGACATTCTCTTTTTGAGGTTATCCGCCCACCGACGAGCCTTTTTAGCGCTTCTGCCCTCCGTGCCGTCCATCTGCAGGGGCAGCCCCACCACCACATGGTCCACGCCTTCATCCTCGATGACGTCGATCACCGTGTCCAATGCGAAGAAGGAATCGCCATTGACCGTGATGTTCCCCGCCGGATGGGCAAATGTCAGGCCCGGGTCGGACAGTGCCAGTCCGACCCGGGCGTTGCCCAAGTCAACACCGAGCCACACCATATGATGCGGCTCAGCCCTTCATTGCCTCATGCGTCAGCGACTGCAACGCGGCATCGATCTTAGAGGCATCGGAGCCGCCGCCCTGGGCGAAGTCCGGCTTGCCGCCGCCACCGCCGCCGAGGATCTTGGAGGCGCCGCGCACCAGATCGCCGGCTTTGATGCCGCTCTTGCGTGCCGCCTCATTCGTGGCCACGGCGACCATCGGCTTGTCGTCGGCGCTCACGCCGGCCAGCGCCACCACAGCGGGAGCATCCTCGCCGAGCTGACCGCGGATGTCCAGCACGGTCTTGCGCAGAGCATCGAACGAGCCGAAATGCCCCACGTTCCTGACGGCCACCTTGACCGGCGCGGCCGAAGCCTTGGCCTCCGCCACCAGTCCGGGCACCGTGGAGGCCAGCTGGCTCTCGTACATGGCGGCCAGACGACGGTCGGATTCCTTGAGCTTGGCCAGCAGCGTGTTCACGCGTTCGGCCAGCTCGTCCGGACGGGCGTTGAGCTTGTCGGACAGCTGGGAGACCAGCGCGTGTTCGCGGGCGTTGTACTCGTAGGCGCTCTGGCCGACCAGGGCGTCCACACGGCGCACGCCGGAGCCGATCGACGCCTCGGACAGGATGCTGACCTGGCCGATCTTGCCGACGTGGTCCACGTGGGTGCCGCCGCACAGCTCGCGGCTCCAGCCGTCCTCGCCGATCGAGACGACGCGCACGATGTCGCCGTACTTCTCGCCGAACAGGTGCATGGCACCAAGGGCGATGGCGTCGTCGAACTTCATCTCCTGCGTGGTGACGGCCAGGTTGTCGCG
>SAMEA3387493__coassemble_1880_pt1 | contig 9606 bp, 5 predicted proteins | sample SAMEA3387493__metabat2_low_PE_004 | metagenome-assembled genome bin SAMEA3387493 (sample SAMEA3387493) | Felis catus | biome: Faeces | place: United Kingdom | collected 2012
CCTGGTGTCGATCGGGCACACCTCCGAGGCCAGTGCGGCGAACTTCCTGATGCCGTTGATCAACATGCTGCTGGCGTTGGTGTTCCTGCGGGAGCGGACGACGGGGTTGGGCATCGTCTCCATGCTGGTGGCGCTGGCCGGCGGCGTGCTGTATGTGATGGACACGGGCGCGTTCCCCGGGCTGGCGATGCTGATGACGTTCAGCTACAGCGGCTACTGCCTGATCAAACGTTTCGTGCCGCTGGATCCGTTCGAGTCTCTGACGTTCGAGACCGGCGTGCTGACGCCGTTCGCATTCGTGGCGCTCGCCGTGCAGCCGCGGTTCGGCGTGCCGGCGGGGGAGCCGTGGTGGGGCTGGCTGCTGCTGGCCGGATGCGGCATCCTGACGGTGATTCCGCTGGTGCTGACCTCGTACGCGGTCAAGCACGCCACGTTCATCACGGTGAGTTTCAGCCAGTACATCACGCCGACGATCCAGTTGGTGCTGGGCATTGTGGTGCTGGGCGAGCAGGTGCCGGCCAGCCGGTTCATCTCGTTCACGGTGATCTGGCTGGCGCTGGTGATCTACTCCTTCGACGTGCTACGCCAGCATCGCCGCCGTCTGACACTGGGTTGAGGAATGACGTGCCTTAGTCGTCGAGCAGCCAATCCACGATGTTCTTCCCCAACACGCCGTTGCGGGAGTACGGGAATGCATCCAGCGAGAGCACGGTTTTGGGATAATTGTCGTCGATTGCCTCCAGGGAGCTGAACTCTCGCTCTCGCGTGGCGTCGTCGGAACATAGATAGGTGACTTGGTAATACTCCGTAGTCGTATCTTTGGTCGCGATGAAATCGACTTCTTTTTGTCCGACCTTGCCGACTGCCACATGATATCCACGTCGGCGCAGCTCCATGTACACGATTCCCTCCAACACCTGATCGATACCGGCCGTGTTGTTCATGCCGATGGCCTGCCTGAGGCCCTGATCCACCACGTAATACTTTTCATTGAATTGCAGAATGCGTTTGCCGATAAGATCCTGCCGCGGCGCACGGTAGATCAGGTATGCCTGCTCGGCGGCGTTGAGATAGTTGGCCACGGTTTCCTGAGAGGTGGAGCGGCGCTCGCTTTTCAGATAATCGGCAATGGATTTTGGGGTGATCAGGTGCCCCTCCTCCGCAATGGCGTACCGGACGATTCGCTCGAGCAGGTCGACGTCGCGGATGTTATTGCGCTTGACGACGTCCTTGAGTAGGATGGTGGAGAACAGGTCTTCCAGATACTTCAACGACGAGGATTGATCGAATTCGAGTTCCGTCTGGAACGGGAAGCCGCCTTGTTCGACATAACGGCGAAACGCGACGTGGGGATCCGCTTGCGGTTCGTTGTCGCGCAAGGCGACAAGAAATTCCTTGAATGATAGCGGGAAGACATTGATGGTGACGTATCGCCCGGTGATGAATGTCGCCAAGTCGCTTGAAAGTACGTATGCGTTGGATCCGGTGATGTACATGTCGGCGTCGTAGTCAACCATGAATGAACGCAGCGCTTTTTCCCAATGGTCGACTTCTTGGATCTCGTCGAGTAGCAGCGTGACCGGACGGGTTGTGTCAACGTGCGAAGCAACGTAGTCAACGAGGTCGTCGTCGGTGCGGATATTGGCGTAACGTTCCGATTCGAAACGCAGATGCAAGATGTTGTTTTCGTCGGCTCCGTGGCTGATGAGAACGGGTTTGATGAGGTCCAGGAGCGTGGACTTTCCGGACCTGCGAACACCAGTGAGGACTTTGATGACGTGCTTTCCGATAAAAGGCGCGATTTGTTGGATATATGTCGGACGTTCGACGATCATGATGCTCTCCACGAAGTTGCGGTTATGACTGAAACTATTATGTATTATACAAAAAGTTTCGGTTATGACCGAATCTTTGTGGTTGCTGTCCGTGCGATGCGGTTATGGCTTAATGCGTAACGGTTATTGGATGTGGCATGGGGTGTTTCCCCAGAGTCCGGAGGCTCTGGGGAAACGCGCAATCCGTGTCAGGCGGCGGTGGCGGCCAGGTAGCCCTCCTCCACGGCGCGGTTGATGTCCGCGGCCTTGCCGTTGCAGTCGCCGACCAGAGTGACCTTGATACCGTGCGCCTCAAGCGCGGCGGTGTCGAAGGCCACCGGTGCTGTGCCGGAGGCGATGACCACGCAGTCGCAGGGGATGCTGATCGCCTGGGTCTGCGGTTCCGGCACGTCGGCCGCAGGCGTCGGCGCGGGGGCGCCGGGGCGTCCGGCCGGGGCGGGAGGATTCAACGTCTCGGTGGCCTCCACGGCGTCGGCGGTGATCCGGTCGACCTTGGTGTTGGTCTTGACCACCACGTTGTGCGCCGTGAAGTCCTCCATGATGAACGGCTTGACGGTACTCGACTCCTCGGCGGCGATCTGCCCTATCATCTCGACGATGGTGACCTCGCAATCGCCTTGGGCGATGTACTCGGCGGTCTCCGCTCCGACCAGGCCGCCGCCGATGACCACGACGCGGCCCTGCGGATGCTGTTCGCCGGCCAGCACCTTCCAGGAATCCATCACATGCGGCATGTCCACGCCCTCAATCGGCGGCGTGGCGCAGCGTCCGCCGACCGCCACGATGACCTCGTCGGCACCGTCGGCGATGAGCCGGTCCGGTGTCGCCTCGGTGTTGAGCAGCACGTTAACCCCCGCCGCGACCACGGCGCGCTCATACCAGTGGGTCGCGCGGCTCATCTCGTCCTTGCGCGGCGGTACGGCGGCGATGCCGAGCTGGCCGCCGAGATGATCCGTCTTCTCGTACAGCGTCACGTCATGACCGCGCAGCGCGGCGACACGCGCCGCCTCCATGCCCGCGGGACCGCCGCCGACCACCGCGATCTTCCGCGGCGTCCCGGCGGGCGTGATGACACGCTTGTACTCGTAGCCGTTCTCCGGATTGAGCACGCAGGAGATGAACCGGCGGCTGGCGATGGCGTCGGTGCACCCGTGGTTGCACATGATGCACGGGCGGATCAGATCGACCTGGTCCGCGGCCACCTTGTTCGCGTAATCCGGATCACACAGTATCGGACGGCCGAGGCCGATGAAGTCGCACACGCCTTCCTCGATGAGCCGGGCGCCGTCCTCCGGGGTCATGATGCGGCCCACCGTGGAGACCGGCACGGACACGGCTTCCTTGACGCGGCGGGCGTACGGCGCCATGAAGCATTCGGGACGCGTGCCCATGGCGGGGATGGTGTCGTTGAGGTTGCCGGTGTGGTTGGCCTGGCCGACATGGAAGGTGTCGACGCCGTCGGCCTCAAGCAGCTTGGCGAGTTCCACCGCCTCGTCGATGAACAGGCCGCCGCGGCCGAGCTGCGGGTTCTCGGTGATGATCGGCAGCTTGTAGTCGATGCAGATGTCCGGCGAACCCTCACGGATGGCGCGCACGACCGCGCGGGCGAAGCGCGTGCGGTTCTCGAAGCTGCCGCCGTATGCGTCGGTGCGCTGGTTGATCAGCGGCGAACACAGCGAGCCGACCAGACGGTCGCCGTGCACCTCGATGGCGTCCGCACCGGCCTGCGTGGCGCGGCGGGCCAGCGCGGTGATATGGCCGAGGATCTCCTGAAGCCGTTCGCCGGTGACCTCGTTGATGTAGTGCTGCATGTCATGGTGCAGTTTGGCCCGGGCGCCGGCCATGTCGCTTTTGGCGAAGAGTTCGGCCACGGCCACCGTGTCGTACTCCGGGTGGAACACCTGCAGGCCGAGCTTGCAATCGAATTCGTGCAGCGCGTCGGCCAGGGCCTTGAACGAGGGGATCTGATCATCGTTGACGAGCTTGGGCGTGGGGGAGATGGTGTGCACGGGGGTCACGTCGCCGAGCACGATATAGGAGGCGCCGCCCTCGGCCACACGCTTGTAGAAGTTGATGCTCTGTTCGGTGATGGAACCGTCGCGTGCCTCGTAGCCGGTGGTCATCGGCGGGAACATGATGCGGTTCTTCAGGGTCATATGGTTGATTTCAAGCGGTTCGAGCAGGGTTTGCAATGTCATGCGATGCTCCTTTGCGTGTATGGGATGGGTGGATGGCTGTGCCGTGGTGCCGGCCGGCCTCAGAGCTGTGTGGTGCGCTATGAGGCGAGGATCTCAACATTGAGATGTCAATACTTCACTGTTGATACGCACACTATCACCACAAGCTGGGGAGTCTGTTGCGGCGCGCCGTTGGCTTTGTCGAGGTTGCGGGCCGGATCGTGTCTGTGCTCTGGCCTGCGGCGATGCACTATAACGGAGTCGTCCGGGCGTGTGTCGCCGGACTTGCGTGTCACATGTGGGTGTGGTGCGGAACGCATGGTGGTTCGTCCGGGAGATTCTGTACCGCATGGTTGCGGTGCTTGGAGTGGATGTGGGATGACCTGTCGCTTTCGGACTCTGATGCATTCAGGGCTCGGTGAGGAATTGAAAAGTGTTGAAATTCCAAGGTTTGGTGAAGCGTGGTACGGTGGAGATGTATCAGAGTCCATGAAGTTGTGGGTGGGATGGATTGGGAGGAACCGGTGTGTGGTGGCGCGAAACGCCGATAAAGTTAAACGAATTGACATACTTGGGTAAATGGTCTTACTATGTAGTCAACGGCGAACCGCAAGGGCGCCGACAGGAAACAACTCGAATCAACAGCAAAGGAGCAACCCATGGGTCTGTGGGATGTTGACAAGATCGAATACGTCGGTCGCCAGAAGGGACCGCAGGAGGGCCTGGCCTTCCATTACTACGACGCCGACCGCGTCGTCGCCGGCAAGAAGATGAAGGATTGGCTGCGCTTCGGCGTCGCCTGGTGGCACACCTTCGATCAGGAGCTCGTCGATCCGTTCGGCACCGGCACCGCTCACCGTCCGTGGTACGGCAAGTACTCCAACCCGCTCGACGAGGCCCTGGCCAAGGTTGACTACGCCTTCGAGTTCTTCACCAAGCTCGGTGTCGAGTACTTCTGCTTCCATGACCGCGACATCGCTCCGGAAGGCGACACCCTGCGCGAGACCAACGCCAACCTGGACAAGGTCGTCGACAAGATCGAGGAGAACATGAAGGCCACCGGCGTCAAGCTGCTGTGGAACACCTCCTCCCTGTTCACCAACCCGCGCTTCGTCTCCGGCGCCTCCACCTCGCCGTTCGCCGACATCTACGCCTACGCCGGCGGCCAGCTGAAGCACAGCCTGGAGATCGCCAAGCGCCTGGGCGCCGAGAACTACGTGTTCTGGGGCGGCCGCGAAGGCTATGAGAACCTGTGGAACACGCAGATGAAGCGCGAGCAGGAGCACATGGCTAAGTTCTTCCACATGTGCCATGAGTACGCCAAGGAGATCGGCCTGGACGCCCAGTTCCTGATCGAGCCGAAGGCCAAGGAACCGACGATGCATCAGTACGACTTCGATGCCGCCACCGCCATCGCGTTCCTGAAGACCTACGACATCGACTTCATGAAGCTGAACCTGGAAGGCAACCACGCCAACCTGGCCGGCCACACCTACCAGCATGAGATCCGCACGGCCCGTGAGGCCGGCGTGCTCGGCTCGCTCGACGCGAACCAGGGCGACAAGCTCATCGGCTGGGACATGGACGAGTTCCCGACCGACCTGATGGAGACCACCACCGTGATGTGGGAGGTCCTCGATGAGGGCCAGATCGGTCCTCACGGTGGCCTGAACTTCGATGCCAAGCCGCGCCGTACCTCCTTCGCCCCGGAGGACCTGTTCCGTTCGCACATCGCAGGCATGGACACCTTCGCCGCCGGCCTGCTGGTCGCCGCGAAGATGCACGAGGACAAGTTCATCCAGAACCTGCAGGCCGAGCGCTACAGCTCCTACGACTCCGGCATCGGCGCCACCATCGAGGACGGCACCGCCACGCTGGCCTCCCTGGAGGAGTACGCCCTCGACATCCCGCAGGCCAAGCTGATCGAGGCCACCAAGTCGGATCACCTGGAGTCCGTCAAGGCCACGATCAACAACTACATCATCGACGCCCTCGCCGAGGCGTGATGATTCCGGGCCCGACCTGCCGGGAGGGCCCGAAGATGGCGAACCGGTGTCGGCCGCTTCGGCGGTAAGAGGTGGCCGACACCATAGAACCAGTCATATTCTCCTTTCTCCTTTTCCTTCCGATTGATCGAGAGAACGCCTGCGGGGGCAACCCGTGGGCGTTCTCCCGTTTCGGGGCTCCGAAAGTTTCACCACACTTTGGTACAACGCTGTATGAAAGTTTCGAGACAGCGCATCCAACTCTCTGTACAAGGACCACGACGATGACCACAACCACCATCACCAATCCGATCCTGACCGGCATGTACCCGGACCCGTCCTGGATGTGGGACGCGGACCACGGCCGCATCGCCATGGTCAACTCCTCGTTCGAACTGGTGCCCGGCCTGCCGATCCACACCTCCGACGACCTGGGGCGGTGGATCCACGTCTCCAACGCCATCGACGAGGCGATGGCCCGTCGTCTGCTCATCCCGTTCGTGGAGGATTCGGGCGGCGTCTACGCGCCGACGCTGCGCCGCATCGGTGGCCGGTACGTCATCGTCTGCACGATCGCCCGCATCAATGAGGAGGCGGCGCGGCGCGGCGGCGTCACCGAGGAGGAACTCGCGGCCGCCGCCAAGGCGGAGGGTAACTTCGCGATCGTGGCCGACGAGCTTGAGGGACCGTGGTCCGGTCCGTACTGGATCGAGGGCGCCGAGGGCATCGATCCGGATATCTTCGAGGATTGCGACGGCGCGGTGTACTGGACCCAGACCCGTCCCGCCCTCGACCCGCAGTGGGAGGGGCAGACCGAAATCTGGACGCAGCGCATCGACCCGGAGACCTGGACCCTGATCAACGACGGCCAGGCCGCCGGCGATGGCAGGACCGTGATCTGGCGCGGCTACGGCGTCGATGCGGTCTGGGCCGAGGGACCGCACCTGTACCGCATCGGCGACTATGTATACCTGTTCACCGCCGAGGGAGGCACCAGCTTCGAACACAGCGAGATGGCGATGCGCGTGTTCGCGCCGCAGGGCCTCAAGGCCGCGATCGAGACGTTCCTCGCGGGCATTGCGGAGGCCGGCGTCACAATTCCTGCGCCGCGCGAGAGCGAACACTGCCTGCTGGGCACTCATGACCGTCTGTTCCATGCGAATAAGAAGAACCCGATCCTGACCCACCGCCATCTGGGCCTGAACGAACCGGTGCAGTGCGTCGGCCACGGCGACATCCTGCACCACCCGACGCTGGGCTGGTGGATGGTCAGCCTGGGCGTGCGCGAAACCAAGGGCGCCAACCCGGGCGAGCTGCTGAGCTATCTGGGCCGCGAGCCGTTCATCGCCCCGATGACATGGGAGCATAATCCGTCGAGTTGGAAGCTTGACGGTGGCGGCGCGCCGACCCTTGACCCGGGCGATCCCGGCTGGCCTGTCGTCGCGCCCGGCCTGGGCCGGATGCCGGAGCGTATGACGATTCTCGGCGCGGGGACGGACATCGCCGACAACGATCCGGCCATCCGCGGCATGACGGCCGTTGCCGACGACCGCACTGCCCATGTGTTCATCGGTCTGGACGATGCCGGGAGTCGTGCCGCGGCGGCCCGTCCGGTGTTGGACGCCGATCGTGAGGCCGATCTGACGATTCGCGATGAAACCGGCATCCGGTACGCGCGCATCACCGCGGACGACATACTGCTGCCCGTACCGGACGGCGGCATGTTGGTCATCCGGCAGAACTCCACCCATCTGGTCACAATCTGCCATGGTCGGGGGGACGGCCGGCGGCCGGCGGGCGTCACCTGCACCTTCACCGAGGATGGCGTTGACGACACCCGTACCTATGGGCCGTTGCCGGACGGCTGCACTCGTGTGGCCGTGCTGATGCGCCGCAACGAGCTGACCGTGCTGGCCTATGACGGGACCCGTGACGTGGCCGGACTCGTGGAAGAGACGATCCGCGGCGGCGAGCCCGACGGATGCCGGGTGATGGACCGCCGCGATGCCCGTTTCCTGAGCACCGAATGGTCTGGCGGCTTCGTCGGCTGCCTGGCCGGCGTGCCGACCGGGACTCCGGCCGTCGACGGGGAGACGATGTGCTGATTGCCCGGGCCGAAACCGGGGGACGCATGCCGTGGCGGTTGGCGATCGCCCTGGTGATCGGTCCGGCCGCCTGGCTCATGCCCCATCAGGGCGCGATCTCCACGCTGTTGCCGCAGCGCGTCAGCGAGATCGATCCGGCGAACAAGGTTTCGCTGGTCATGATGTTCTCGACCATCGCCATGCTGGTGGCGCTCGTATCGAACATCGTGCTCGGCGCCTGTTCGGACCGCACCCGTACGCGGTTCGGCAAGCGTAAGCCGTGGATCATCGGCTGTTCGATCCTGTCCTGTCTGGTGCTGTTCGCGTTCGGACGGGCCGACGGCATCGGCGCGATGCTCGGCTGGTGGTGCCTGTACGAGCTGGTGGTCAACGGCGTCGCCGCCGCGATGATCGCGCAGCTTTCCGACCGGGTGCCGGCGCGATGGCGGGGCACCGTGTCCTCCGCGTACGGCCTCGGGCAGATGATCGGCGGCCAGGCCGGCATTCTCGTGGCCGCGCAGTTCCTTGAGAACGTGACGCTGGGCGTGGAGACCTTCGCCGCGGTCGCGCTGATCGGTGGCATCATCTCCGCGCTGCTGGCCGGGGAGCGTTCGAACCTGGACGAACCGATGCCGCCGTTCAACCCGCGCGGGCTGCTGAGGATGTTCATGTTCCCCACGCATGGCGCGCGCGATTTCTACAAGACGCTGGCGGCGCGGTTCCTGTTGACGGTGGGCAGCAGCATGATCTCGAACTACATGCTGTACATCCTGCAGGACTACCTGCACCTTGATCAGGCCGGTGCGCAGAGGATGCTGTCCATCAACTCGTCGATCACACTGGTGATCGGGCTGGTCTGCTGCCTGGCGGCCGGACCGCTCGCCGATCGGATCGGGCGGCCGAAGATACTGACGGTCGTCACCGCCTGCATGATCGCCGTCGGCGCGATCGTCCCCTTCCTGTTCCCGACCCCGGCGGGGCTGATCGCGTTCTCGGTGATCGTCGGCATCGCCAACGGCGCGAACTCGTCGCTGATCCAGACGATCAGCGTCATCGTGCTACCCAACCCCGAGGCGGCCGCCAAGGACTTGGGTTTCCTGAACCTAGCCAACACTTTGGGCGGTGTTGGTGCTTCGTTCGTTGCCGCGTCGGTGATCGGCCAGTTCGGGTATGGTGCCGTGTTTGTGGCCCAAGCCGTGGTTGTGTTGCTGAGTGGCGCCCTGTTCTACTCGATCAAACGCGTGCGCTGACGGACGACGATGGTCGCTCGTCAGCGCCGTGGTGCCGCTGGCCATGTTGGCACCGTGATGGAAGGTTGGGCGTGCGGGACCGCTCAGTGCGGTTCGCTGATCTCCAGCGGGCGCGTGCTGTCTCGGACGATCAGCGTGGTCGGGTAGATGGAGCGGTTCTGGATCGGTCGACCGTGCGATTTGTCGATGATCATGCGCACGGCCGCGGCGGCCATGTCCTGCAGCGGCTGGCGGACCGTGGTCAGCGCCGGGCCCATGTACGCCGCCGTCTGCAC
>SAMEA3387493__coassemble_2083_pt1 | contig 8265 bp, 6 predicted proteins | sample SAMEA3387493__metabat2_low_PE_004 | metagenome-assembled genome bin SAMEA3387493 (sample SAMEA3387493) | Felis catus | biome: Faeces | place: United Kingdom | collected 2012
GTGGAGATCTCCCGCATCGAGGGATACCCGATGCCGCCCATGCTGATGGCGGACGGCGAATACGTCGGTGATCTGCCGGTGAGGGTGACGGCCATGGACCGGGCGCTGCGCGTGCTGGTGCCCCCGGCGGTCGCGGATCAGCAGCTGCGCCGGCTGGATGATCGGTCCTCGGTGGTCATCCGCCGCGACGGCCGTGATTCGCTGACCGGCGAATTCGTCTGCTGACGGCCGCCGTGTTCGGCGGCGAGCCTCCGCATGACAGCGCGTATGGATGAGGGTCTTCGCCGTGGCCCGTTCCCGTCGGTGGGGTAATGTGAACACACTACAAGAATCGACAACGGCGGCACGGGGATGTGAAAGGCAGGCGGCCATGGCACTCGCACTGTATCGGCGGTATCGTCCGGACACCTTCGACGGCGTGATCGGCCAGGACCAGGTCACGGTGCCGCTGATGCGCGCCCTCGACCAGGGCAAGCTCACCCACGCCTATCTGTTCTCCGGGCCGCGCGGCTGCGGCAAGACCAGCTCCGCCCGCATCCTGGCGCGTTGCGTGAACTGCGCGCAGGGCCCCACGTCGCATCCGTGCGGCGAATGCGAAAGCTGCAAGGACCTGGCCACCGGCGGCCCGGGGTCGATCGACGTGGTGGAGATCGACGCGGCCAGCCACAACGGTGTGGACGATGCCCGTGAACTGCGCGAACGCGCCGGCTTCGCCCCCGCGCGCGACCGGTACAAGATCTTCATCCTCGACGAGGCGCATATGGTCACGCCGCAGGGCTTCAACGCCTTGCTGAAGATCGTGGAGGAGCCGCCCGAGCATGTGATGTTCATCTTTGCCACCACCGAACCGGAGAAGGTCATCGGCACCATCCGGTCGCGCACCCATCATTATCCGTTCCGGCTGGTGCCGCAGGAGGTTATGGGGCCGTACCTGGAACGCATCTGCGAGCAGGAGGGCATCAGGCCCGAGCCTGGCGTGCTCAAGCTCGCCATGCGTGCGGGCGACGGTTCCATGCGTGACACGCTGTCGGTGCTCGACCAGCTGATGGTCGGCGCCGTGGACGGTGCGATCCCCTATGATTCGGCCGTGGCGCTGCTGGGGTTCACGCCGGAGGGACTGATCGGCGAGGCCATCGACGCGGTGATCGCCAAGGACGGCGAGGCCCTGTACGGCGTGGTGCAGAAGGTGGTGATCGGCGGGTTCGATCCACGCCGGTTCGTGGAGGATCTGCTGGCGCGTGTCCGCGACCTGCTGGTGCTGTCGTTGGGCGGCGAACGCGCCGAACACGTGCTGGGCGACGACGCCGCCTCGGATATGGACGGTCTGCATTGTCAGGCCGCCGCGTTGAGCCTGCCGGAACTGACAGCGATGGCCGAGATGATCAACACGACGTTGGGATCGATGTCCGGCGCCACCTCGCCGCGCATGCGGCTTGAGCTGCTGGCCGCGCGACTGCTGGCTGGCCGTGAGCAGGGATTCGCGCCGTCTGCGCCCGCTGCCCCGCAGTCATCTGGTCCCGTGGGAACCGCAGGTCAGGCGACGTCCCAGCCCACGCCCCGCGTCGGGTTCGTCGGCGCCGCGCGCAATCGCAATCCCCAACCGGCGAGTGCCTCGAACGTATCCACGGCGTCTCCGCACGAAAGCGTCGCCGTGGCGGCGCAGCGCCCCGTCCCAGGCGCGTCGTCCGATGCCGTGACCGGGCATCGGGAACCGGCCGGCGCTTCGCAGCCGGCCACGCAACCCGCTGCGGAGCAACCACAGCAACCCGACGCGCGCACGCCGGAGCAGAAGTGGGAGGCCGTGCTGGCGGCGCTGCCCGAGGAGATTCGCGAGTACGTGGATCACGGCAAGGTGCCGACCGTCTCCTACGCCGTGGACGCCTCCGGCAAGGGGCGGCTGTCGATGACCTTCGACAGCGCGCTGAGCCAGCACGCGTTCTCGCTGGCTGTGGCCACCGATGCGGAGCACGGCGGCAAGAAGGCCGCCAATGTGGTGTTGGATGAAGTGCGCCGCACCTTCGGCGCGCATACGATGATCGCGCCCACGGGCGTGGCCGCGAACGGCGAACGCGTGGTGCCCATCAAGCGTCTGAGCCCCGAACAGGTCAAGCAGGTGAAGACGCAGATCCTCATGGCCAAGGCCGAGGCTGCAGCGGCCAGCACGGCGGCCATGACCGCCGGTCGCGCCGCGGCCGAACCGGGGAACCACGCGGCTCACGATGGCGAGGAGCCCTCCGAATCCGACGAACCCGGGCATCGAGGAGCCCCGTCGCACCCGGGCGCATCGTCGCCCGTCTCCAATGCGGAGGCGCCGGACGATGATGATCCCTGGGTACACCCCATGCCCGCCCAACGGGTCGAATCACCGGCTTCGCAACGTGCGAACGCCGAGCAGAGGCCGACTGCGGGTGCGCCCATGGCGTCACCGGCATTCGGCGCGGAGGACGACGGCCCTTGGATGACGCCGATCACACCGGTGCCACCGATGTCGTCCCAGCACAAGCATGTCGCGGTTCCCGACTTGAGCGATGACGACGATCCCTGGGCGCATCCGCTGCCGGCGCCGCAGGCGCCGGAGGCCGTACCGGACGGGGGCGTGCCACAGGCATCGCAGGCGTCGCAGCCGCCCATGGCGCCACAACCGTCGTCTGGCCATGAGCGGCATTTCCTTGCGACTGCAGCCCCAGGCTCCGCCGCGGCCGATCCGTGGTCGTCGGTTCCGTCCGCAGGCGGCTTCGAGGCGCGCGTGACCGAGACCGCCGGACCCGACGAACCGTCCGGCCCCCAGGTCGATCCCGACGAGGACGAATACTCGCTGAGCGACGAATCGCTGGGCACGGCCACCGCGCTGAGCGTGGAGGAGCTCTCGAAGATCTTCGAGGTCAAGAAGGTCGAGGAATTCGCCGCGGACGACCCGAAGAACCCGAAGAACGCCCAGCCGTCCAAGCACGGGTCGAACTGAATCGACGCGGTGGTCCCCACGGACGGGAACGGAGAGGAGTGCGACGATGGCACTGGTGTATGACGGCGCGATCCAGCGTCTGATCGACGCGTTCGCCAAACTGCCCGGCATCGGGCCGAAAGGCGCGCAGCGCATCGCCTTCTATCTGCTGTCGGCCTCCGACGAGGAATCGCAGAACCTGATCGACGCGATCGACGAGGTCAAGACCAAGGTGCGGTTCTGCGAGGTGTGCGGCAACGTCTGCGAAACAAGCCCCTGCCCGATCTGCGCGGATCCGCGGCGCGACCGCGGCGTGATCTGCGTGGTCGAGGAGGTCAAGGACGTCATGAGCATCGAGCGCACGCACACGTTCCACGGCCTGTACCATGTGCTGGGCGGCGCGATCAACCCGATGGCCGGCGTGGGGCCGGAATCGTTGAACATCCCCAAACTGCTGGAGCGGCTGAAGGAAGACGGCGGCGTGCACGAGGTCATCCTGGCGCTCAACCCGAATATCGAGGGCGACGCCACCACACGGTTCCTGTCCGCGCTGCTGCGTCCCTCCGGCATCACCGTCACGCGATTGGCCAGCGGCCTGCCGGTCGGCGGCGATCTGGAATACGCCGACGAGATCACGCTGGGCCGTGCGCTGGAGGGCCGCCGGGAGGCATGAGCCCGTACCGCGGCCGCCGTGTGTTGTCTGACGACCGTCATCCATGGATTGCCGGGCATCCCGGTACTGCCCGGTATACGGGCGCTCGCGGCCCGCATCGTGGTCTTGGTGCGGTCCGCGCCGTCGCGACGTCCATATAATCGTGGCGCTTGCGTAGAATCGTGGGCGGTATTGGAAGAAGAGGATTGGACCAACTGTGGCTCTTATCGTGCAGAAGTACGGCGGCTCCTCGGTGGCCGACACGGATTCGATCAAGCGCGTCGCGCGGCGCATCATCGAAACGAAGAACGCCGGTCATGACGTGGCCGTGGTGGTCTCCGCCATGGGCGACACCACCGACGATCTGATTGACCAGGCGCTCAGCATCGACTCCAACCCGCCGTCGCGCGAGATGGACATGCTGATGACCGCGGGCGAGCGCATCTCGATGAGCCTGCTGGCCATGGCCATCCACGCGGCCGGCTCCCACGCCTATTCGTTCACCGGGTCGCAGGCCGGATTCATGACCGACGCCCAGTTCGGCGCCGCCCACATCAAGGCCGTCAAGCCCGACCGCGTGCAGCGCGCCCTGGACAAGGGCAGCGTGGCGATCGTGGCCGGCTTCCAGGGCGTCAACGAGGGCGGCGACGCCACCACGCTCGGTCGCGGCGGCTCCGACACCTCCGCCGTGGCGCTGGCCGTGGCTCTGGGCGCCGACATCTGCGAGATCTACACCGACGTGGACGGCATCTTCACCGCCGATCCGCGCATCGTGCCGACGGCCCGCCGCATCCCCGTCATCGACTACGACTCGATCACCGAGATGGCGTCCTGCGGGTCCAAGGTGCTGGCCCTGCGCTGCGTGGAATACGCGCAGCGGTTCATGATGCCGCTGCATGTGCGCAGCTCCTTCTCCCACCGGCCCGGCACATTGGTGGTGCCGGACGGCGTGGACCCCCGCACACTTCCCAACATCGACTGACAACAACCCACCATCGGATAAGGCGGACCAATGAACGAGAATGACAACAAGTCCATGGGCGATCTGTTCCCCGACCTGGGCCCGGAGGCCCCGGTCATCTCCGGAGTGGCGCACGACCGCACCGAGTCGCTGGCCACGCTGCGCGGCGTGCCGAACGAGCCGGGCATGGCGGCCAAGGTGTTCACCCAGCTGGCGGAGGCCGGCGTGAACGTGGACATGATCGTGCAGGCCGGTGCCTCCACCGGCACCGCCGACATCTCCTTCACCGTGCCGGAGACCACGGTGCGCAGCGTGCAGGAGGTGCTGGAGGTCAAGCAGGACGAACTGGGCTATCAGGCGTTCGAGATCAACAACAACGTCGGCAAGGTGGCTGTGGTCGGCGTGGGTATGAAGACGCATTCGGGTGTGGCGGCCAAGTTCTTCAACGCGCTGAGCGACCATGGCATCAACGTGCTGATGATCTCCACCTCCGAGATCCGCATCGCCGCCCTGGTGCCGCTGCCGGAGCTCGACGACGCGGTGCGCGCCCTGCACACCGTCTATGGACTGGACGCCGATCAGGTGGAGGCCGTGGTCTACGGCGGCACCGGTCGCTGAACCGGTCGGTTTTCCCGAAACAGAACGGCGGGAGGCAGTCACTGCCTCCCGCCTCAGCATACCGACCTACTTGGTGGAGATATAGCCCAGCGCCTTGAGCATCTCGGCGCTCTCCAACGCGCCGCCCGCAGCGCCGCGCAACGTGTTATGGGCCAGACCCACGAACTTGAAGTCGAACAGCGTATCTTCGCGCAGACGGCCGATGGACACGCCCATGCCGCCCTCATAGTCCACGTCAAGGCGGACCTGCGGACGGTCGTCCTCGGTCAGATACTGGATGAACTGCTTCGGCGCATGCGGCAGCCCCAGACGCGACGCCTCGGACGTGTAGTTGACCAGACGGTCGATCAGCTCGTCCTTGGATGGCTTCTTGCCGAAGTTGATGAACACCGTGGCGGTGTGGCCGTTGAGCACGGGCACACGGATGCACTGCGAGGTGATGCGCAGCGGCCCGTCGAACGGCACGATCTGCCCCTTGGACTCATCCACATGGCCGAAGACCCGCAGCGGCTCGCGCTCGCTCTTCTCCTCCTCGCCGGAGATGAACGGGATGATGTTGCCCTCCATCTCGGGCCAATCGGCAAAGGTCTTGCCCGCGCCGGAGATGGCCTGATACGTGCTCACCACCACCTCGCGCGGCTCGAACTCGCGCCAGGCCGCCAGCGCCGGCGTATACGCCTGGATGGAGCAGTTGGGCTTGACGGCGATGAACCCGCGCGTGGTGCCCAGGCGGGCCCTCTGGTACTTGATGACCTCGTAATGCTCCGGATTGATCTCCGGCACCACCATCGGCACATCCGGGGTCCAGCGGTGCGCGGAATTGTTGGAGACCACCGGGGTCTCGGTCTTGGCGTACCGTTCCTCCAACGCGCGGATCTCGTCCTTCGGCATGTTCACGGCGGAGAACACGAAATCCACGTCGGCGGCCACCGACTCCACATCCTTGGCGTCCCGCACGATCATGTCCTTGACGGCCGCCGGCATCGGCGTCTCCACCTTCCACCGGCCACCCACGGCCTGCTCGTAGGTCTTGCCTGCGGAATGGGCGGATGCGGCGAGCGTGGTCACCTCGAACCACGGATGATTGTCAAGCAGCGTCACAAAACGCTGGCCGACCATACCGGTCGCGCCGATGATGCCGACCTTGAGTTTTTTGGACATATCTCACCTCTGGGATCGTGGGGATGACGTGCCCTCATTGTAGGAGACGGCGGGAACTTCGTTTTCGCCCTTTTCCACATGCTGGCCGTGGGAGCGGGCATGTGGGATACTGGAGGCATGTCGAAGGCATCGGAAGAGGCGGCGAGACAGCTCGACCGTATTGTGGCGTTGGGATATGCGGATGTGGCCGACATGAGCGAGGACGCGTTCCGCGCACTCGCGCAGCCGCTGATCGCCGCGTTGGAACACAGCGATCTGGGCGGCGATATCCTCTTGATCCCCACGCGCGAGCTGGTCTCCCCGGAATCGCTGATCGCCCGGACCAGCATCAACCGCATGGCCGGATTCACCACCATGCCCCCGCGCGACATCGCCAGCTTCCTGCCGCAGGACGGGTTCACCCCGCCCGAGGGGCCGTTCTACCTGGTGGTCGAACCGCACACCGGCACCTGCTACATCAACCGCGAACCCGATGTGGCGCGCAAACTCATCGACTCCGACGAGCGGCTGCCGCTCACCCTGGAGGAGGGGCTCGCCATCGCCACCCAACATCCGGAATGGCTGTTGGAGAAGAACGGCTTCAACCTGCTGGGGTCGCGCAGCGCCGATGGCCGCGTGCCCAGCATCTGGATGAGCCAGAACGCCCCGCGTCTGGGCGCGGTCTGGCCCAACTCCCGCCACACCTGGCTGGGCAACGCGTACTGCATGGCCCGCCGAGGCGTGAGCCTCTTCCCGTGATCAGCGTTTGAACAGGCGGGTAATCATCGCAGTGATGCCGGCCAATGCGGCGGCGCCAAGCCCCACCAAGGTGGTGAACACCGACGGACGGCGCAGCTCGTTGCGCAAGCCGATGGCGTCGGTTATGCAGTGATCCTCAACGAACACGCGCAACTCGTTGCGGGAATACCTGCCGATCAAATCGCCCCAGGTCAGCATCCGCGTCTCATAGGCGGCCGGATCGGATTCATGAAACTCAAAGAGCCGCACCCCGCGCAGCCGCGACTTCGGGCCATAGCATTCGAATCCGCAGGTCGGCGCATACCCCAGGTCCATGCCGTGCACATGTCCGACGAAGGCGTTCTTGTGGTCGTGCCCGCAGAACAGCGCGAAATAGCCGCCCGCCTGACGCATCGCCTCAACCTGCCCGACGTTCTCGTCCGCGCAGCCGATCGCCTCGCCGAGCCTGGATCCGGGACGGCAGACCACATCGTTGAGCACGTAGCAGTGGCCGGCGTGCGTGCGTGCACCCTCCACGGCATTCGGGGTCCACGCCGGCACCTCGGTCAGGCAGTCATAGAACTCCTGCGGGGGAATGTGCTGGAACGCGATCGCCGGCACCGGCTGGCCGTCGCCGTTGCGCGCGCCGAGTTCGTGCTGCACACCGCCCAGCCAGGCGATCGCTTCGGGGGAGGGGGTGCCGTAGCCGTCGGAATCGGCGAGATCCAGTCCTCGCGAGTTGGCGATGTACGCCGGATACTCGGCGTCGTTCTCCTCGGGCTTGCCGGCGTAATCGCCGGAGTTGACCATCATCACCGCCATCGCGATGCGCCCCGAGCCGTCCGCGGATTCGATCGGCAGCGCGAACGTGCCCGGCTCGAAGCCCAACGATTCGGCCGGGGACGGTGTGCCCGGCTTGTCCGGGGTTTGGCTTGCCATTCCATCTCGGCTCAGGCCATCCGCCGTGTCCACTGCATCCGCCGTTGGTCGCGCCGAGGATGCAACCGGGTTCATGCAGCCGGGGAGTTCGCGATACATATCATCCTGTTCATCGGGCAGGATGCCGCATTGGAAGTCGTGGTTGCCGTAGGTCACGGCAAAGGGAACCCCCGCATCCACAACCGGCTGCAGAAACGCCTGGATGGTCCGGCGGACCTTGCCGGCCGATTCGGCCATGAGCTCGTCGATGCTCGGCGGTTCATCGCCGGTGAGTAC
>SAMEA3387493__coassemble_2694_pt1 | contig 5927 bp, 4 predicted proteins | sample SAMEA3387493__metabat2_low_PE_004 | metagenome-assembled genome bin SAMEA3387493 (sample SAMEA3387493) | Felis catus | biome: Faeces | place: United Kingdom | collected 2012
CCGTAGGCCTGGTATGCCTCCACCATCGTGAACTCGGGGGCGTGCGTGGCGTCGACGCCCTCGTTGCGGAAGTCGCGGTTAATCTCGAAGACGCGGTCGATGCCGCCGACCAGGCAGCGCTTGAGGAACAGCTCCGGGGCGATGCGCATGAACAGGTCGATGTCGAATGCGTTCATATGCGTGGTGAACGGACGGGCCGCGGCACCGCCGTGCACGGTCTGCAGCATCGGGGTCTCGACCTCGATGAAGTCATGGTTGTCGAAGGTGCGGCGCAGCGAGGCCACGGCCTTGGAACGGTTGCGCACCATGTTGCGGATGCGCTCGTCGGCGATCATGCCGAGGTACGGCTTGCGCGTACGCGTGTCGTCGTTGAGCTCCTTGTGCAGGGCGGGCAGCGGCTGCAGCGCCTTGGCGGCGATGGCCCACTCGGAGGCGAACACGGACAGCTCGCCGGTCTTGGAGGCGATGACGCGGCCCTTGATGAACAGGTGGTCGCCCAGATCCACCAGCTGCTTGAACTGCTTCAGCGAATCCGCGCCGATCTCCTTCTTGGAGATCATGCCCTGGATGGTGGTGCCGTCGCCTGCGGACAGCTGCACGAAGCACAGGCCGCCCGCGTTGCGCAGGAACAGCACACGACCAGCGATCCCGACCACGTCCTCGGTCTCCTGGCCGGCCTCAAGCTTGCCGTCGTAGTCGGCGCGCACCTGTTCGATGGTGTGGGTCACGCCCACCTCAACCGGGTACGGGTTGATGCCGTCCTTGATCATCATCGCGCGCTTAGCCACACGCATCTGCACCTGCTCGGGGTGCGCCAGCGGGCCGAACTCCTTGTTGCCCGGGTCCACGGCCTCGTCCAGCGTCGCGCCCTCATCCACGCGCGCGGCGATGGCGGCGTCCTGCGCCATCAGCATCTCGGCACGCTCAATGGTGGTCATTGCGGGAGCAACGGCCTCTTCCTCGTTCTGATTCTCAACGTTTTCAGTCATGTCACACATAAGCGTCCAGTGTACCGAGACGCCGATACACGCCGTAAGACACGCCGGTTGCATTTGTCCCCGGTTTCGTTGTATTATCTTCTGCGTTGCCAAAACGGGCTGTAGCGCAGCTTGGTAGCGCGCTTCGTTCGGGACGAAGAGGCCGCGGGTTCAAATCCCGCCAGCCCGACAACTCAAAGGGAATCACTGGTTACAGTGATTCCCTTTTTCCATGACTACGGCAATATCAAGGGAACCACCATGAAAAGAAGCATCCTGGCCCTGGCCTCGGGCGCGTTCGTGCTCGGCGCCGCGGAATTCGTGATGATGGGCATCCTGCCCCAGGCTGCCGCGGCAATGGGCGTCGACATCCCGACCGCGGGCAACTACATCTCTTCCTATGCCATCGGCGTGTGCGTCGGCACGCTGATGCTGGTCTTCGGCCGCCGCGTGCCGCCGAAGAAGCTCATCCTGCTGTTCATGGCGATCACGCTGGTCGGCAACCTGCTGAGCGCCGTGGCGCTGAACTCGCCGATGCTCATCGTGGGGCGCTTCATCTCCGGGCTGCCGCATGGCGCGTTCTTCGGCACCGCCACGCTGATCGCCAAGACCTTGGCCGACAAGGGCAAGGAGGCGCAGGCCGTCTCGATGATGGTGACCGGTCAGACCGTGGCGAATATGCTCGGTGTGCCGGCGGGCACGATGATGGCCGAGTTCATGTCCTGGCGTCTGGCCTTCGGCATTCTGGCGGCATGGGCCGCCATGACGGTTGTGCTGGTGCTGGCGTGGGTGCCGCGCGTCGAGCCGATCAAGGATGCGGGCCTGGCCGGCCAGTTCCGTTTCCTCAGGAAGCCCGGCCCGTGGATGGTGCTGATCGCCGTGTTCACCGGCAACGCCGGCATCTTCTGCTGGTGGAGCTATGTGTCCCCGTGGCTGACCGAGGTGGGCGGCTACGCATCGGGCGTGGTGCCGCTGCTGATGATGCTCGCAGGCTTCGGCATGGTGGTCGGCGGTCTGGTCGGCGGCCGCATCTGCGACCGTTGGCGCCATGCGGGCACCGCCGCGCTCGGTCAGGCGGTCTCCGGCGTCGGCTTGCTGTTCGTGTTCCTTGTTCCGGGTTCCCCGGTGATCTGTGCCATCCTGACCTTCTGGATCGCGTTCGGGTTGTTCTTCGTCTCCTCGCCGCAGCAGTTGCTGATGGCGGAGGCCGGCAAGGGCGGCGGCGAGCTGCTTGGCGGCGCCACCGTGCAGGTGGCGTTCAACTTCGGCAATGCGGTCGGCTCGATCATCGGCGGCGCCATGCTGACCGTCTCCGGCATGAACTACCACTACCCCGCACTCGGCGGTCTGCCGCTGGCGGTGATCGCCGTGGCGCTGTTGGTGCTGTTCTCGCGCCGCTACGAAGGCAACGTAGCCTCCGCTCAGCAATCACGATGATTCAGCGGGCGGGTTAGACCTTCAGTGGGCGGCCTGTGGCGGACCTCCGTCACAGGCCGCCTTGGTATATCGCCGTTATCCGGCGGCATGCCCGGCAGCCACCCGCCCACTGAACACGAAATCCGCCCACTGAAGCCGCCGCCGACCGTACACTGGTGTCAGTACCCATATCGGGCAAGGAGCGATCATGGATAACGACACGTTGCAGGCGGCGTTGGCCGCGTGGGCCGCAGGCGAACATAACGACGCGGGTGTCTCCGCCACGCCCAACTTGTCCGAATCGGGGGAATCGTCTGATTGCAACGATGCACAAGCCACCGATTCACACGAATCGGCCGATTCGGACAACTTGATCCCTCGCTCCGCCGCCGCCACGTTTGACGCCGAGGCCTTCCTCAAGGGGCTGGACGCGATCTTCGAGGGGCACGAAGGCGCGACCAAGGCCGAACCCTATCTGCTGCAGGCCATGGATGATGCGGAGAACGCGGGGGATGACGCCGGTCTGCTCACCGTGCTCAACGAGACGATGGGGTTCTACCGCTCGCAGGGCCGGCATGAGGATAACCAGTGGATTGTGCAGCGGTCCATCGAACTGGCGCTACGCATGCGATTGGAAGGCACCGAGGCCTGGACCACCACGTTGATCAACGCGGCCACCAGCATGCGGGCCGCGGGCAGATACGACCAGGCCGAGGACCTATACCATCAGGCCATCGACTCGGCCAAGACCACGCTCTCCCCCACCGACCGGCGCATGGCGGCCCTGCACAACAACCTGTCCATGCTCTACAGCGAGACCGGCCGCCCCGAACAGGCCCTGCACGAACTGGAGGCGGCGCTTCGGGTGCTGGAAGCCGCCAGCGTGGACCCGTCGAACGACATCGACATCGCCGCCACGCATACGAACATCGCGCTAATCCTGCTCGAACTGCCCGCGGACGAACGGCACACGGGGTCCTCCGGCGAGACCGAGCATGCCGGGGCACCGTCCAATCGCATGACGCCGCCTGCCACGTCCTCGGACTCCCCGACCGACCACAGCACCCCCGCCGCCGCGCGTCTTGACGAGGCGATGCGCCACGCCCGGCAATCCCTGGATATCTACCGCACCGCCGGCCAGGAGCATGCAGGCCATTACGCCTCGGCTCTGGCCGGCTACGCCCAGGTGTGCCTGGCCGCCGGACACGCCGACGAGGCCGTCCGGCGCTACCGTCAGGCCCTGTCGGTGATTGAGGAGAACTACGGCCGGGACAACGACTACTACCGCATCACCGCGGCCAATCTGGTCCAGGCGCAGGAGCAGACCGCCGAAAGCGAACTCTCCGGCGTTATCGCCACGCCCGGCACCGCCACACCCGATGCCGCCGCGTCTTCAGGCACCGTGCCGTCAGGCAACACGCCGGCGCGCACCATCCCCGGACTCAAGCTGGCCCGCGCCTACTGGCAGGAGTTCGGCAAACCGCTGATCGCCGAACGCTATCCCGAGTATCAGGGCCGCATCGCCGCCGGCCTGGTGGGGCACGGTTCGGAATGCTACGGCTTCGACGACGAACTCTCCCACGATCACGACTTCGGCCCCGGCTTCTGCCTGTGGCTGACCGACGAGGATTATGCGGCGATCGGCGAGCGGTTGCAGGCCGATTACGAGTCGCTGCCGGACACGTTCATGGGTTTCGGGCCGAAATCCCAGACCGCCCGCGCGCAGGGCGCCGGCCGCCGTGTCGGCGTGTTCCGCATCGGCGATTTCTTCGAGTCGATCACCGGCTACCGTCAGGCCCCGCCCGCCGACCGGCCGCACGAGTGGCTGATGCTGGACGAACCCACATTGGCCGCGGCCACGAACGGCGAGGTGTTCGCCGATCCGTTGGGCGCGTTCTCCAAAACCCGTCAGGGCTTCAAGCTCATGCCGGAGGATGTGCGCCTCTCGCTGATCTCCCGGCGTCTGGGGATGATCGCGCAGGCGGGCCAGTACAACCTGCCGCGGATGCTGCAGCGGGGCGACGGCGCGGCCGCCTGGTGTGCAATCAACGAGTTCGCCGAAGCCGTGGCGTCCTTGGTGTTCCTGATCAACACGCCGGTTTCCGCCGGATACATGCCGTACTACAAGTGGCGGTTCGCCGCGCTGCGCCGCCTCTCGCGCCGCATGGCCGCCCGTCTGCCGGACGCGTGCGCGCAGCTGGAGGATGTCCTGCGACTGGCGTCGGCGGCGTGTTTCGGCGGCGTCGGGTTCGGCGAGGGCGGTAAGGGTGCCGCGCCGGCCGCAAAGCAGGTCGTCTCTATTGTGGAATCGATCTGCGCCGAGATCGTGGCCGAGCTCGGGCGCGAGGGGCTGACCGACTCCGATGAGACGTTCCTGGAATGGCAACGCCCCTATGTGGAGGAGCATATCGAGCACCGGGACGCCTGCCTGATGAGTCTGTAAGCCCTGCAGCAGATCAGCCGCGACCTGCGGCGCACCAGCAGTGGAATCCGTACGGAAAGGAGCAGTCATGGATCTTGTCGAAGAGGTCATCCGCCGCGAATGGGACCAGTTCCAACGCACCGAGAACGAGGGCGGCCGCGCCTCCTGCCAGGGCAATTGGCCGATGTTCCATCAGATGCGGGCCAGCCAGTTCATGACCTGGCCCGAGGATCTGCTGCGCAGCTATCTCGACGATCTGGATGAGGCGAACCGGGTGGGCCGCAATCTGGTGACGGAGAAATACGCCCGGATGATGGCCTCCACCGCGCCCGACGAGTACCGCGAGCGCATCGAGCCGTTCATCCCCCGCCTGTCCGACGAGCGCGTTGCCCGGCAGGAGCGGGTGATCGCCGTGCAGGTGGCGTGGGCGCGTGATTTCCGCGGGCGCTACCCGAAACTGGGCGCGGCGATGCGGGTGCTGACCACGGCCGAGGACACGCCGGAGGATACGTCGTTCGAAACCTATCTGCGCGGCGAACTGGGCACCTACTCCGACCGCACGATGGCCCTGTACGAGGCGATGGTGGAGGACCTGCAGGCCGCCGGCCGCAACCTGACCGAGCAGACGGTGGCCAATACCGTGCGCCTGGGCGGGTTCGCCGATCTTGAGGAGGCCGAATCCGCCCAAGCCGCGTAGGGGTTATTCCCGCGGCTCGTCGTCCTTGTGCCGCATCGAGCCGATGATCCGCGCCACCGCCCATATGATGGCGACGACGATCAGGACGCCGCCGACGATGCCGCAGACGATCGCCACGATGGCGCGCGGATCCGCGCCGAGACCGGGCAGCGCCGTCACCGGGAAGCCGATGCCGAACGCCAGGACCATCGCGCCGATCAGGACCAGCAGCACGCCGAGTACGATGGTGGCCGCGCTGGGACCGGTTTTGCGAATCACCGGACGCTCGTGGCGGGCCTCCACCGGCACCTGCACGTAGGCGGGCGCGGTCGGGACGCCGCCTGCGGTGGTCTGCGATGGCGGCGCGGTGCTATACAGCGGCACCTGCTGCGGCATTGTGGCAGGCTCCGGTTCCGGAACCTGTCCGGGTTGCGGC
>SAMEA3387493__coassemble_5207_pt1 | contig 3231 bp, 2 predicted proteins | sample SAMEA3387493__metabat2_low_PE_004 | metagenome-assembled genome bin SAMEA3387493 (sample SAMEA3387493) | Felis catus | biome: Faeces | place: United Kingdom | collected 2012
TGGAACTGGCCACGTTCCAGTGGGTCTCGTGGCGGAACACGAAGCGACTGCACGCTTCCCTGGATTACAAGACACCACAGCAGGTCGAGAACGAGTACTATGAACACCAGACGGCACAAGCCGCCTCACTGTAAGGGCGGAACAAGAACCAGGCCAGTTCACCCGGCCTCTACGGACTCTGATGCAACACGACTGTGACACAAGTTCAGGAATGGCTATAATCCGCCGTTCTGAGACTTAGATCACGGTCACAAAGTGTCAGAGTCCGTACAGACCGGGCGTGTCCCGACCGCGCTACACGAGAGCTCAGCGGAACAGCGACCCACCATCCGCCACGCGGTCGGCGGTATCCGCTGCCACCGCTTCCCAGGAGAACAACGGCAGCAGCTCCTGCGGCGTCATCGGCCGCGGCTCGCCCACCAATCGCAGCAGCCACGCGCAGTAGCCGACCACGGCACGCGGGTCGTCGCCACGCTCGCGCATCGCCCCCAAATCCAGCGAGTTCAGCCGCTTCGCCATCCGTCGGCCATCGGCCGCATCGATCAACGGCAGGTGCGCGAACTCCGGCGTATCGGTCGCCCCCAAGCATCGCCGCACATACAACTGAATCGCCGTGGACCGCAGCAGGTCGCGCCCGCGCACGATCTGCGTGACGCCCATCGCCATGTCATCCACGCTCACCGCCAGCTGGTAGGCGAACAGCCCATCGGAACGACGCACCACCACGTCGCCCAACTGCCGCGGCAGATCGAAGCGTTGCGGCCCGAACACGCGATCGTCGAAACATACCACGCGCGGCAGTCCCTCGGTCGGCGCATCGCACGCAGCGCGGTCCACACGAGATATGTCAGAGTCCGCGTGTTCCGACATGACGGATGTGTCAGGGTCCGGGTCCGCATATGCATCCGGCACGGCCAGACGCCAGGAATGCCGATCACCTCGGGCCACGCGCGACTCCCGCTCCGCCGCAGGCAGCCTGCGGCATGTGCCCGGGTAGATCAGGAACCCGTCGCCCTCATTCGGCGCGGATGCGGCGCGGATGTCCGCGCGCGAGCAGAAGCACGGGTACACCAGCCCCTGTTCCCGCAGCCGCCGCAGCGCCTCCTCATACGCATCCAGCCGCTGCGACTGGTAGACCGGCTCGCCGTCCCAGTCCAGTCCGAGCCACGCCAGATCGTCCATAATCCAACGGTCCGCGTCCTTGACCACGCGCGGGGCGTCGATGTCCTCGATGCGCAGCAGCACACGCCCTCCCGTGGCCCGCACGCCCAGCCAGGCGGCGAGCGCCGCATACGCATTGCCCAGATGCATGCGACCCGTCGGCGAGGGGGCCAGGCGACCGGTTATGGGGGCGGCGTTCACTCGCTCACCCACAATTCCTCGTCCAACGGCCATTCGTTGGGCACGCAGCCGAGCAGGTCCATCGACTGCTGTTGCATGAGCGGGGCGGGTTGGTTGACGGCGGGGCAGGTCAGCTCGTTGTCGAGGTGCCCCAGGCGATGGCCGACCTCGTGGTTGATGACCATCGTACGGTAGCGTTCCACGGTGCCGCCAGCGTTGAGCCAGCCCTCGGTGGCGTTGTTCCAGCGGTCGATGTTGATGATGACGTCGTTGCCGACGCGGCAGCTGTACTCGTCGCTGCATTCGGTGGAGAACGACGTCATCTGGTCGGCGGCGGCCAGGGTGAGGGTCATGCTGCAGGCGTTGGGGTCGGTGTTGGGATCGGCGCCTTCGTTTTCCTGGAAGATGACGCCGGCGCGGGGCCAGCCACGGGGGTCGTTGAGGGTGGAGAAGACCATGTTGGCGAACTCGGTCAGGTCGCCGACCTCACCCCTGGAGGCGACGCAATACGTGTACGTGATGACCCCGTTGCCGCTTTCAGATGCGGTTTGCTCGGCTTTGGCGAGGATGTCGGCGCGTTCGTCGGCGGTCAGCGGCTCGGGGGTGGACTGCTGGCCGGAGGAGTCTGTGTTGTCCTTGCCGTCCGTGTCATCCGACTGCGATTCCGTGGCGGCGTCCTTGCCGGGGGCTCCGTCCTTGCCGGAACCGAAACCGGAGTCGTGGTCGCCCGTGCCACCGGCGGCCTGCGACTGCATTGAAGATCCGGCATCGTTGGCGCCGGCGCCGCCGTTGCCGGCTAGGGCGCGTACGCCGAAGACGATACCGAGCACGATGGCGAGAACAACCAGCGCGGCCGAACCGAAGACCACGATGCGACGGACCAGATAGACGTGAGATTTGCCGGCGGATGATTTGGCGGCGTTGTTGGCAGCAGACGACTTGGCATTACCGGCGGACGTCACACCATCGGACGTCACACCGTCGGACGTGGCTGCGGGGTCCGCGGACGTGGCCGACGGGCGCAGGTCCCTGATCACTTGAGATCCCAGCGAAACGATGTGTCGAGCAGCGCGAGCGATGGCGCCGCCCGCGCGGATCGCGGCGGAACGGATGGCCCCAGTCGCACGGACTGCGATCGGCCCCAGCTGGGCCGCTCCCCGTCGCAGGACGCGACCGATGGCGTCGACCGTGCGGGTTGTGAAGGAGCGGACGGCGGGCCACACCTTATGGGTCAGCACATGCAGGGCGCCGGCGAACCAATCGCGGACAGCTCGAATAACGGTGCTGGCGTTGGAGCCGGGCTTGCCGCTGCCGGGCTTGCCGCCTCCATTTGCAGGCTTGTCAGCGTTCACGCCACACACCTCCTCGAAACTCTCACGCCGAATCCAGTATAGACGTCCGCTCGCTGGCATGCGGCCTATGATCCTTTTGACGCGCAATGCCGCACAACCTGCATCAAAAGGACCTTTTACAGCAGGTCCAGAGGTCCTTTTGACGCATAACAACCACAGTCCTACATCAAAAAGACCCGGCGGGGCCGCCGCAGCTAAATGCACAACGCATATTTAGCGCGGCAGCCCCGCCAGGCCACCATAACAGGAATCGGTTCGATCAGGCGAACAGCGTGCAGAACAGCCACGCGCCGACGATCGCGCCCAGGATCGGGGCGACCACCGGGATCCATGCCTCGCCCCAACGCGAGGAGCCCTTGTGCGGAATCGGCAGCAGCTGGTGCAGCAGTCGCGGCATCAGATCGCGGGCGGGATTCAGGCCGGGGCCGGTCGGACCGCCCATCGAGGTCACCAGACCCCACACGATGAAGCCGACCACAATCGCCGCGGCGGCCGGATTCGCCGCACCCCACGGCAGGCTCAGGCAGCACAGCGCGCC